>Ga0247610_10002771_pt1 | contig 19839 bp, 17 predicted proteins | sample 174DNAGHGhighgp2_FD_193483 | JGI IMG/M metagenome (GOLD analysis project Ga0247610, IMG submission 193483) | Sheep rumen microbial communities from Palmerston North, Manawatu-Wanganui, New Zealand - 1742 DNA GHGhigh gp2 | ecosystem: Host-associated > Mammals > Digestive system > Stomach > Rumen...
GCTACGATGGCGGTACTCATCTGCACCAATGTCGTGATCTCGTGTATGAAGTCTATCACACCTGATAAGGTGCGCATCCCTGTGTTCATCGTGGTGATTGCCGCCTTTGTGACGATGTTGCAACTGGTCATCAAGGCTTTCCTGCCTGATATCGATGCAGCCCTCGGACTCTTCATCCCGTTGATTGTGGTCAATTGTATTATCCTCGGACGTGCGGAAGCTTTCGCTGCCAAGCAGTCGCCCGTGGCCTCTCTCTTTGATGGTATCGGTATCGGTCTTGGATTCACTCTCGGCCTGACGCTCTTAGGCATCTGTCGTGAGTTCTTAGGCAATGGATCTATCTTCGGACTGACGCTGTTGCCCGAGACCTACAACATCCTGCTCTTCGTGCTGCCTCCGGGTGCCTTTATTACTCTGGGATTCCTCATCGCCATCGTCAATAAACTTAGAAACGCATAAGATATGGAATATATACTGATTTTCATTAGCGCCATCTTTGTGAACAACATTGTGTTGTCACAGTTCCTAGGCATCTGTCCGTTCCTCGGTGTATCCAAGAAGATTGACACCTCGCTGGGTATGTCGGCAGCTGTCGCCTTTGTGCTGACGCTTGCCACTATCGTCACCTGGCTGGTGCAGAAATTTGTGCTCGACGCCTTCGGACTGCAATACTTGCAGACCATCGCCTTCATTCTCGTCATCGCATCATTGGTGCAGATGGTAGAGATTGTTTTGAAGAAGGTGTCGCCAGCTCTCTATCAGGCGCTGGGCATCTTCCTGCCGCTGATCACCACCAACTGCGCCGTACTGGGTGTCGCCATCCTTTGTATTCAGAAGGAATACAATCTGTTGCAGAGTGTTGTCTATGCCTTCTCCACAGCTATCGGTTTTGGACTGGCGCTGACGGTCTTTGCTGGTATGCGTGAACAGCTCGAACTCGTGAAGATCCCCAAGGGTATGCAGGGAATGGCCATCGTGATGCTCTCTGCCGGTTTGCTGAGTCTCGCTTTCATGGGCTTCTCGGGTGTCGACGGTGGACTGAAAGTGCTCTTCGGTCTCGATTAAACAACATCAAAATAAAAATGGACTATGAGTAAGAAAACCTATTTGTTTGCGGCTGCGATGCTGATGGTATTGACAGCTTGCAAGAACAGTGCGAATACAGCTGCAGAGATTATCGATCTGCCACGTGCAGAAACTCCCGACAGCGTGGCTGCGGCTATGGATACCTTCTTCCAGGAGGCAGCTAACGACTCGATGGACATTCACAGTGTGATGATCGTCAAAGATGGCAACGTCATTTATAGCCGTTGGCAGAGTGAGGGTGCCGACAGTGTGCCTCACGTGCTTCATTCAGTGAGTAAGACCTTCACGTCTACAGCTGTAGGACTAGCCATCGCTGATGGAAAAATGGCGCTGACAGATAAAGTGATCAGTTTCTTCCCCGACAAACTGCCTGCTGAGGTGAGTGAGAATCTCAAAGCGATGACTGTTCGCGATCTGCTGACGATGACCTGTGGCCACGATGTAGAACCATCAGGCTTTCATGGTAATCAGGATGTTGACTGGGTTCAGGCTTTCCTGGCGCAACCCGTAGAACACGAGCCTGGCTCTTTCTATCTTTACAACAGTCTGGGCACTTATGTACTCTCTGCTATCGTGCAACAGGTGACGGGTGAAAAGGTGGTTGACTATTTGAACACGCGCCTGTTTGAACCGCTGCATATCGCCAAACCCAAGTGGGAAGAGAGTCCGCAGGGCATCAACTGTGGAGGTTGGGGTCTTTACCTGAAGACCGAAGATCTGGCAAAGATGGGTCAGCTGTTGTTGCAGAAAGGTCAATGGAATGGAGAGCAGATCATTCCGGAAGAGTGGGTGAGTGAGATGTCGAAGAAACAAGTGGAGAGCATCAATCCTGGAACACGCATCGAACAAGCTGAAGAACGGGGATTGACCAAAGAGACCAGCGACTGGATGCAAGGCTATGGCTATCAGATGTGGCGTTGTCGTCCAGGTTGTTTCCGTGCTGACGGTGCCCGTGGACAATACATCATCGTGGTGCCTGATAAGAATGCCGTCATCGCCATCACCTCGAATGTAGAGGATCTGCAGGGCGAACTGAATCTGGTTTGGAATAACATCCTACCGGTTCTCTAAGACCCTGGATGATTACTTGAAGGATAAAAAATAAAGCGCTGGAACTCAGCGCTTTATTTGTAGTCGATAGGGGAATCGAACCCCTATGCCAAGATTGAGAATCTTGTATCCTAACCATTAGATGAATCGACCGCTTGCTCTCGCAGAGAAATCCCCTCGGTGCGGAAGGAGGGGGATTCGAACCCCCGGTACGGGAACCCGTACGGCAGTTTAGCAAACTGCTGGTTTCAGCCACTCACCCATCCTTCCAAAGGATCTCGGAGCCGTAAACCTTGGGGTTATCTCCTTGATTGCGGGTGCAAAGGTACTACAATTTTCCGAAACCTCCAAATCTTTTCAAAACTTTTTTCGAAAAAAATTACTTAAAGGCGATAATAACCGATAAATCCTTGTCGAAATAGAAGGTTTTTGATAGTTCTAAGGTGTCTTTTTTATAGTTCATGCGGATATAGAGAAGGGGTGAAGAGGCCTTCTTTCCATTAAAGTCGACACCTTTGAACAGGGGGTCTTTCGCAGCATTCTGTTGCAGCACCAGGAACAGAGAATCGCTGATTACCTTCGTGGAGTCCAGATCGGAGAAGTCGGTGATGTTCAGTTCCTCTGTCGCATGCTCCTTGACAAAATCCTTGACAAGACTCTTGGCCTCATACTGCTGTCCACAGGCGGTGAACAGCAGCAGGGCCAGAATACCTATTAATAAATACGCGCGCGAACGGATCATTGCTGCGGGATGTTTTTGAGTACGTCGAGCAGATGATCCCACACCATCTGTACAGTAGGGATATGAAGGCGTTCGTCAGGAGTATGCACAAAGCGCAAGGTAGGTCCGAAGCTCACCATATCGAGGTTAGGATAGCGCTCAGAGAAGAGTCCGCACTCCAGACCGGCATGAATACCACGTACTACAGGCTTGTGACCGAACAATTTCACGTACGAATTCACCACGATCTCCTGCAACTTCGAATTGGCCTTCATCTTCCATGCGGGATAACCGTCGCTGCTATAAGCCTCGGCACCTGCCAGTTCAAAGACAGCCTGGATGGTGGCACACATATTATCGAGGTTCGACATCACATTCGAACGCTGAGAAGACAGAATGTCGATCGTTGTCTCGCTGCTGTGAATGCTGGCGATGTTGCTCGATGTCTCCACCATACCACCAAGGGCTTCATCCTGACAAATGGCGTAGATACCGTTGTCAACAGCCTGAATAGCCCACACGAAATTCTTGGCTACAGCAGGATCGATGACAGGCTCAGCATCGGTGCTCTCCATGGCAAAAACCATCTGAGTATCAGTCACATGGAATTCGTCCTCCACCTCTGCTGCAAACACATTCCAGTCTGCACGCACATTCTCCTTCAGATCGTTGGGCACAGCAATCACGAAGTAACCGTCGCGAGGAATCGCGTTGTGAAGTTTACCAGAGTGGAACTGTGCGAGGCTGACACCCTCGTAGCGCTTCATGGTCTGGAAGATGAAACGTCCCAGCAGTTTGATGGCATTGGCACGTTTCTTGTTGATATCGTCGCCAGAGTGTCCGCCAACGAGTCCTTTGAGAGAACCTTTCAGGAAGAAACTGCCAGCAGGCGCCTCTACACGCTTGAAGGAGAATTTCGCAGTGGTATTACGACCACCAGCACAACTGACGAATATCTCGCCCTCATCCTCAGAATCGAGGTTAATAAGGTAGTCGCCCGTCATAAAGCCGGCCTTCATGCCTTCAGCACCAGTAAGTCCTGTTTCCTCATCGCGGGTGAAGACACACTCGATAGGTCCGTGCTCAATGTCATCAGAGGCCAGGATAGCCAGTTCGATGGCGCATCCGATACCATCGTCAGCTCCAAGTGTGGTGCCCTCAGCCGTCAACCACTCACCGTCGACATAGGTCTTGATGGCATCCTTGTCGAAATCGAACTCCACATCCACAAGTTTGTCGCAGACCATATCCATATGACTCTGCAGGATGACGGTCTTGCATTTCTCCATACCCTTGGTGGCAGGTTTACGGATGATGACATTGCCCGTTTCGTCAACTTTGGTATCGAGATTGTGGCTCTTACCCCAGTTTTTCAGATACTCAATCATCTTCTCTTCGCGCTTCGAAGGACGCGGAATTTCGTTAATCTTCGCAAATTCAGCGAAGACAACAGCAGGTTTTAAATCGTTTTTATTCATTATTAATTTATTTTTTGATAGAATTCCATATAAATTGTTTAACTTTGCAGCCGCAAAGATATAAAAAATGATTGAGACTCTGCTCATATCGGCGTTAATAATTGCTATCGCGATGATTTTTTTCCTCGTGAGGGTGCTTTTTACGAAGCAGGGCGAGTTTAAATCGCAACATATTCATGACTCTGAAGCGATGAAGGAACGTGGTATCCACTGCGTGATGGATCAGGATCGTGAAATGCGCAACAAGAAACTTTTAAAAGTGAATAGTGAACAGTGAATAGTAAATAATTAATTAAATATCAAAATGAAAAAGTACATTATCCCGACACTGGCCATCGCAGCTATGATGGTATCGTGTAACAATGCTGCTCCGAAGATGGACGAGCAGCCCGCTTCTAGTGAGGTTTCTGCATCAGGTATGAAAATCGCCTATGTAGAGGTTGACTCCCTGATGACACAGTATAACTTCGCCAAGGACTATACCGTGACACTGGAGAAGAAGAGCAACAATGCCCGTAACACACTGACTCAGAAGGGTAACCAGTTGCAGGCAGCTGTGAACAATTTCCAGCAGAAGCTCAACAACAATGGTTTCCAGAGCCGTGAACAGGCCGCTTCTGTGCAGAACGCTATCCAGCGTCAGCAGAACGACCTTCAGCAGCTGCAGGCACGTCTGGAGTCTGAACTCGCCAACGAGACGGCAAAGTTTAACGAGGCCCTGCGCGATTCACTCAACAACTTCCTGAAGGCTTACAACAAGGATAAGAAGTATGACATCATCCTCTCGAAGGCTGGCGACAACATTCTGTTTGCTGATAAGAAGTATGACATCACCCAGGATATCATCAACGGTCTGAACAAGCGCTACAAGCCATCTGCCAAGAAGGCTGACGATAAGAAGGCTGAAAAAGCCGACGACAAAAAGGCTGAGAAGAAATGAAACAGACGATCTTAGTAACTGGTGGTACGGGTTTTATCGGAAGCCACACGACGGTGGAGCTTCAGGAGGCTGGTTATGAAGTAGTCATCATCGACAACCTCTCGAACTCGAATATCAATGTTCTCGACGGCATCGAGAAGATTACGGGCATCAAGCCTGCCTTCGAAAAGGTGGACTGCTGCGATTTCGAGGCCCTCGAAGGTGTCTTCAAGAAGTATCCGAAGATTGAGGGAATCATCCATTTCGCTGCCTCGAAGGCTGTGGGTGAGAGTGTGGAGAAGCCGTTGCTTTACTATCGCAACAACCTTATGTCGCTCATCAATCTGCTGGAGCTCATGCCCAAATACGATGTGAAGGGCATTATCTTCTCTTCAAGCTGCACAGTCTATGGTCAGCCCTCACAGGAGAATCTGCCTGTAACGGAGAATGCACCCGTACAGAAGGCGATGAGTCCTTATGGCAACACGAAGCAGATCAACGAGGAGATCATTCACGACTATATCCACTCTGGTGCGCCCATCAAGAGCGTCATCCTGAGATACTTCAACCCCATCGGTGCCCATCCCTCTGCCTTTATCGGTGAGTTGCCCAATGGTGTGCCCATGAACCTCATTCCGTTTGTCACCCAGACGGCAATGGGAATCCGTGAGCAACTGAAGATCTTCGGCAACGATTATAACACGCCCGACCATACCTGTATCCGCGACTATATCTATGTGGTGGATCTGGCCAAGGCCCACGTGAAGGCGATGGAGCGTGTTCTCGACAATCCTGAGACCGATGCAGTGGAGATCTTCAACATCGGAACCGGAAAGGGTCTCTCTACCTTAGAGGTGGTGGAAGGCTTCGAGAAGGCTACAGGTGTAAAGGTGAACTGGACCTATGCTCCGCGTCGTGAAGGCGACATCGAGCAGGTCTGGGGTAATGTCGATAAGGCCAACAAGGTGCTTGGCTGGAAGGCAGAAACACCTACGGAAGATGTGCTTCGCTCAGCCTGGAAATGGCAAGAGAAGCTCCGCGAGGATGGAATCCAGTGAATAGTGAATAACGAATAGTGAATAGTATAAAAAAAGGCTCCCGGGATCTGGGAGCTTTTTTTATGTGAGCGGGATAATTGTTTTAAACGTTCCTTCGTCATCAAATTCACTTAAATCTACAGGCTCTCGGAAAAGTCCGAAGAGCGACGATCCTGATCCCGACATCGCAGCATAGGTGGCCCCTAAGTCATAGAGCCGCTCTTTGATGGCACCAATCTCCGGATGCAGGGTGAAGACACTATGCTCGAAATCATTCGTCAGTTCTTCACGCCACGTCTCTATGGGCTGCATCACAATCTCCCTACAGTTCTTTTCCGGATGACGGGGAGTGATCAGCGAGAAAGCCTCTTTCGTGGATACGGGGATGGCCGGACGCACGATGGCGATATACCAGCCTTTCAGATCAAGGGCGATGGGCGTGAGAATCTCTCCGATGCCCTCCGCATACGCCGGTTTGCTCTGGATGAAAAACGCACAGTCGGCACCCAGTCGTGCTGCATAACCGATCATCTGTTCCTCCGTGAGTCCCAATCGGAACATCTCGTCGAGCAGCGTAATCATATAGGCGCAGTCGCTGGAGCCTCCGCCCATTCCTGCCTGTGTGGGAATCCCTTTATACAGATGGGCATGCAGACGAGGCAGCATGGGGAAGTCCTGCTTCAACAACTGATAGGCCCTTACCACAAGGTTGCGCTGCTCATCACCCTCGATGTGGATATTCGTCACTTTCAGATCACAGTCATAGGGCGAAGGGAAACTGTCGTTCATCTCATACACCTCGAGGGCATCCTGGATATTTACTGGATAAAACACCGTTTCCAGGTTGTGATAGCCGTCTGCTCTCTTCTCTACGACATTCAGTCCGAGATTGATTTTTGCGATAGGAAATGTAATCATGCTGCAAAGTTACGAAATTTTTCATGATTCACTATTCACTATTCACTTTTTTTTTGTATCTTTGCAGCCCAAACCTAAACAAAAATGGCAGAACAAGATAACAACACACGTCGCAGACCGCGCAAACAGCAGCCGGTAGACAACACCTACGGTCATCTTCAGCCCCAGGCGCTGGAGGTGGAGAAAGCTGTGCTCGGTGCCCTGATGATCGACAAGGACGCCTACGCCATCGTCTGCGAGATCCTTTATCCCGAGAGTTTCTATGAGCCCCGCAACCAGATGATCTACGCCGCCATCCGCGATCTCTCTATCGAGGAGAAGCCCGTAGATATCCTGACGGTTGCCGAGCGTTTGGCGAAGAATGGCCAGTTGGAAGAAGTGGGAGGTCCTGGTTATGTGGCCGACCTCAGTTCCCGCGTGGCATCCTCCGCCAATATCGAGTATCACGCCAACATCATCGCCCAGAAGTTCCTGGCCCGTCAGCTCATCTCCTTCGCCAGCGTCATCGAGACGAAGGCCTTTGATGAGACCAACGACATCGACGAACTGATGCAGGAGACCGAGAACTCGCTCTTTGAGTTGAGTCAGCGGAATATGAAGAAGGATTACACGCAGATTAATCCCGTCATCTCGCAGGCCATTCAGAGCATCCAAGCAGCTGCTGCCAACAAAGACGGCCTCACGGGTGTGGGTACGGGCTATCACAAGCTCGACGACATCACCTCCGGATGGCAGGCCAGCGACCTCGTGATTGTGGCGGGTCGTCCTGCGATGGGTAAGACCTCCTTCGCTTTGTCAATGGCTAAGAACATCGCTGCTGATTACCGCATTCCTCTGGCTTTCTTCTCGTTGGAGATGTCCAACGTGCAGCTGGTGAACCGCCTGATCTCGAATGCGTGTGAGATTGAGGGCTCCAAGATCCTCAATGGTCAGCTGACGCCTGATGAATGGGATCGTCTGGACAAACGCGTCAATAATCTGCTGGATGCACCGCTCTATGTCGATGACACTCCTGGACTCTCGGTTTTCGAACTGCGTACAAAGGCGCGTCGTCTGGTGCGTGAACATAATGTGAAGATCATCATGATTGACTATTTGCAGCTGATGAACGCCAACGGTATGCGCTTCTCTTCCCGTCAGGAGGAGGTGTCAACCATCAGCCGTTCGTTGAAGAGTCTTGCTAAGGAACTGAATATCCCCATCATCGCCCTCAGTCAGTTGAATCGTGGTGTCGAAGCCCGTGAAGGTCTTGAGGGTAAGCGTCCGCAGCTGAGTGACCTCCGTGAATCGGGAGCCATCGAGCAGGATGCGGATATGGTGCTCTTCGTGCATCGTCCAGAGTATTATCATATCTACCAGGATGAGAATGGTCGTAACCTGAAGGGAATGGCGCAGATTATCATTGCCAAGCACCGTAAGGGTGCTACGGGTGATGTGCTGTTGAATTTCCGCGGACAGTTCACGCGCTTCGAGAATCCTGAGGATACGCATCTCGGTCCTATGCCCGGTAGCAATCTGGGAGGTGAGATCGTGGGGTCGAAGATCAATGGTGAGAACAACGGTGGAAGCCGTAACCCATTGCCTGCCGATGATCCTGAGGATCCCTTTGCACGTTTGGCGTCCATCCCGCCACCACCCAACGATGGCAACACACCATTCTAAATAATTAGGGCTGCGGTTTTTCTCTCGCAGCCCACATCTTTTATTTCGCATATTTCTCTATCAGCTCATCCGCCTGTGGATAACCCAGTTCCTTGGCTTTCTGCAGATTCTCGAGTCCTTCTTTCTTCTTGCCTTTCATACATTGCGAAAGACCTAGGAAAAGGTAGCCGTCGCTATTGTCGGGCTCCAGCGCCTTAATCTCATTGGCGGTCTCTGCAGCCTGGTCATAGAGCCCCACACGCACTTCCAACGCAGCTTTCTCTGCCAGATAGAACGTGTTCTTGGGTTCCATCTTTGCCGCCTGGGTGATGTCGTTGAGGGCCTGCTGGAACAGACGACCTGCCACTTCCGCCTGATGACGGATATAGTAGAAATTGGCATTCACGTCAGCCGTCATCAGCTGCTCGTAGTCGTTCATGTCGTTCACCGCATCACGGTATTTCTTCGCATCAAACTTCGCATTGGCCCTTGCCCACAGATAGGGGGCAGCCTGTTTCAGATAGGGATTGCTGAACATGGTCATCGCACTGTCCAGCAGCGCCAGCATGGCCGTCGAGTCCTTCAGCTGACCCTTACACTGCGCTGCACAATACCACGTCTCTGCGGTACACATATTGGTCTTCGTCAGGTCTATGAAACGGTCATAGGCCTCACCGTAGTTCTTCTGGGCATAGAGGATATTCGCCTCCAACTCGCGATAGGCGGGTATGGGATTTATCTTCCAGGCTTCTTGTGTCTCACCCAGCGCCTTGTCCAGCGTCCAACTCTCATACGGTTTGTCTGCCTGATAGATTAGTTTGTTATAGATCATACGAGCAAAGTTGAAGTGCTCGTTGTCTTTATTCGACGACAGTTTAAGGGCCTGTTCCATATCCCGCTCTGCAGCCGCAAAGTCACCATGACCGCTGGCAAACTGTGCGCGGTAGTCATAGCCGTCTGGAGATGAGGGGAATTTTTGGATAAACTCGCTAATGAGTTGGGCGTAGGTGGCCGAGTCAGCACTGGCGCTGGCCATATACATCATCAGATTGGCATCATCCAGCGACTCCGGCATCTCCGTCTTGATATGTGTCAGTTTCAGCGTCGGGTCATTGATGCTCAGTCCCGTCACCTTCAACGAATCCGCATACCTCGCACTGATGGCGTAGCAGAGTGAATCAGCTCCCGAGGCTGCGGGCTGCAACAGTCCGATCACCTCTCCATTGGCATTCAGTAGGGGTGAGCTGATATGCTTCTCTGCAGCCTGCATGGCGATGGTGTAGTAGGCATAGTCTTGCTGGAAGGTTTCCGCCTTACGCACCACACCGTTTGACAGATTCTTCGTCTCTAGATAGGGCAACAGCCATACGCTCTCACCGCTCTGTGCGATGCCCTGGGCAACTGCCAGCGGACGGGTCTTTCCCGCCACACGGAACTTCGCCACATCATACATGTCGTTGGCACCGATCATCGCACTCACTGCCATCTCCTTACCCGAGGCATCGATGATCACGGCCCGTGCAGCGCCCTTGAAGGGGGTAAAGTTGCTGATGGCCTCACCGTTGCTGCCTGTAAAGAAACCGTTGCTGCTGGCTATCAACGAGCCGTCGGCAGCGAAGGTCTTCAGGGTAAACACCGATTTGCTGGCATTCTTTGCCCAATTTGGTTGGGCAAAAGTGAATAGTGAACAGTGAAGAGTGAATAGTATAAACAGAATTCTTTTCATAATCTTAATAATTGTTTTGCGTTTTGAATGGCGGCGTCCGTCACCTTACTGCCACTGAGCATCTGTGCGATCTCCGTGATGCGCTCTTCGGGTGTCAGCAGCGCCATCTTACTGGTGGTGCCTTGCGCCGTCTCTTCTTTCTCTACCTTATAGTGGGCTGATCCCAGGGCAGCTATCTGGGGCAGGTGGGTGATGCTGATCACCTGACGCTCATGACTGCCCATCTCGTGCATGATCTCCGCCATCTTCTCGGCAATTTTTCCGCTCACACCCGTATCGATCTCGTCGAAGATGATGGTGGGCAGTTTCACGGCCCCGCTGATCATCGCCTTCAGGGCGAGCATCACACGGGCGATCTCACCTCCCGAAGCCACCTGCGACACAGGCTGGAGTGGGGTGGAGGTGTTGGCCGAGAAGAGATAGGCCACCTTGTCCTGACCATTGGCCGCCAGACCTTCTTGGATGATGCTGATCTGGAAACGGATATTCGGCATCCCCAGGGGAACGAGCCGTTGTTGCATCTCTTTCTCTACGGTCTTCGCGGCCTTCATACGCAGTTTCGTCAGTGCATCAGCCAGCTGCTGACACTGTGTCTTCAACTGCGCCACTTGTTGCTCTCGCTCCCGCAGGGCCTCGTCGCTGTTGTCCAGATTCTCCAATTGTTGTTGCAGTGAATCCCGCTGGGCTATTAGCGCTTCGGTATCCTCCGCATGGTATTTCTTCTGCAGGTCGTAGAGACGGTCCAGCCGTTCGTTCACGGTGTCGAGTTCCGCAGGATCAAAGTCCACGTCGTCCATCAGTCCGCTCACCTCCCCGGCGATATCCTTCAGTTCGATATAGGTACTGTCCATCCGTGTGGCCAGCTCCTCGGCCTCGGGCAGCACGCGTCCGATGCCTTTCAGCGCATTCATCGCACTGCGCAGCTGCGTCACGATACCCGTCTCATCTGCCTGCAGGGCATTGTCGGCCTCATAGAGGGCACTCTTAATCTCCTCCGAGTGGGTCATCGTCTCACTCTTCTGTTCCAGTTCCTCTTGCTCGCCTGGCTGCAGTCGGGCATCTGCCAGTTCCTGATACTGGAACTGCAGAAAATCCACATTCTTTCGGTTGCGTTCTATCTCTTCCTTCAGCGCCTCCAGTTCGTTGGCAGCCTGGTGATAGGCATTATAACTCTCCTGATAGGCCGCCAGCTGCTGGGCGTCGTCGGCAATGATGTCGAGCACGCTCATCTGGAAGTCCTGCTTGTTCAGCAACAGATTCTGGTGCTGCGAATGCACATCCACGAGGCGCTCGCCGAGTTCTTTGAGCATCGACAGCTGCACGGGGGTGTCGTTGATAAATGCCCGGCTCTTGCCGGCTGACGACAGTTCCCTGCGGATGATACAGTCCTCGGCATCATATTCGATGTCGTTTTCCTCGAAGAAGGCCTCCATCTGATAGCGTGAGAGGTCGAAGTGGGCCTCTATCACACAACGGTCGGCGCCTTGTTTCAAGGTCTTCAGGTCGGCTCTCTGTCCCAGCAACAGTCCGATGGCACCGAGCACGATGCTCTTTCCCGCGCCCGTCTCACCGGTGATGACAGAGAATCCTGGATACAGGTCGATATCCAGGATGTCAATCAGTGCGAAGTTCTTGATATAGAGATGCTTCAGCATATTTCTATTTAGTTGTTAATCTTCTCCCAGGCGGTGTTCTGCGAGGCGTTGATGCTGCTCAGCAGCTCATATACGGCCTGCTTCTCCTTCTGGGTGCCCTTGCCCTTGTAGATATTCACCAGCTCGTCTTTCTTGTAGTCCGTCCATATCTGTGGCAACAGACTGAGTGGTTTGTTGTCATGGGCTTTCTTCAACTGCTCCTCGAGGGCGGTGGATATCTCCGTGCGTCCGCGCTCCGCATTGTTGGCCATCTCGTCGAGGCCTTTGCGGTAGTAGTCGTACTGCAGCTGACGGAAGGGCTTCATCTGCTCGTCGAGATAGTCGTTGATGATGGCAAAGCGGTTACGCGAGTCCTCAAACGACTTCCATCCGGGATAGCCCAGATCCTGGGCGTTGTTCACCAACTGCATGCACCTCTGCAGCACATCTGTTCCGCCGAGGGGTGAGAAGCTGTCGAGGTCGAGTCCGATGATCAGATAGGCATAGTAGGCCAAGAGAGCGGTCAACTGGTTGTCTATTGTCTGCTCGGTGAAGTTCAGCTGGTCAAACTGTGCGAATTGGAAGTGGAAGTTCGCGTCCCTATTATTATATAAGGTGGTGGTGTAGCTGGCGTTGTACACCGGACGGTTGGCCTGGATCAGCGCCGTACACTCAAACTGACTCTCATCGCGGTTGTATTTCTGCACGGTGAGGTTCAGGTTACACTGTATGCGCTCGTTCTCCTGGAACTGCAGTTCCGTCCACTGTCGGTCGTTGATAAACTGCTCCAGCGTCTGCTGCAGATTGTCGAACACCGATTTGTCGGTACCCGATATCTGACTGTGGTTGATCGTCACCTTCACCTGAAGCTCTTGGGCAGAGCCAGTGAATAGTGAACAGTGAATAGTGAATAGTAGACCCAGAAGTCTGAAGCAACTATTCCTCAATATGCCGTACTCCCTCATATATATTCCCTATACTATTCACTAATCACTATTCGCTATTCACTAATAAAATCACTATTCACTATTACATCTTGGCCTCAGCCAATCGGATTCTCGTCAGGACCTGCTTTGTGTTGTAAGTAAAGTCTCCCTGCAGGATCCAGCCATAGTAGCCGGGATCACGCTTCAGCACATCAATCACAGGCATGCCCTTGTATTTTCCGAAGTTAAACACCTCGATCATCTTGGGCTCGCCCTTCTCGTCGAGCACGGGCTTACCCGCAGCATCCTTCACCTCGCTCCAGACGATACGTCCTGCGAAGTCCACGTTCTTGTTCATCTTCGAGAACTCGGCCAGCTTTTGCATATCGTTCTCCAGCACCTTCTCGGGATCCTCGTTGGCACCGGGGGCGTATTTATCCAACTGTCCCATCAGCACGCGGTAGGTAGCCTCCGTATCCTGATCAGCACGGTGGGCCTCGAAGTCTTCCTCCATCTTGCGTCCGCAATAGAACTTATAGGCGGAGGCCAGGTTTCTGCGCTCCATCTTACGGAAGATGGCACAGGCGTCAATCAGCTTGCTTTTCGAGAAGTCGAAGTCGATGCCTGCTCTCAGGAATTCCTCTGCCAACAGGGGGATATCAAAGTTGTTCGAGTTGAAGCCCGCAAAGTCGCTGCCCGCAAACTTATCTGCCAGCGTCTGTGCCAGCTGTTTGAAGGTGGGCTTGTCCTTCACGGTCTCGTCGCTGATGCCCGTCAACTGTGTGATGATGGGCTCGATATGTTTCTCGGGGTTGATCAGTTCGTCGCCTCGCTCTTCCTTGCCGTCGGGATACACCTTGATATAGGATATCTGTATCACACGGTCCTTCACCAGATCCAGTCCGGTCGTCTCCAGGTCAAAAATGACCAGAGGCTTATTCAAATTCAGTTTCATGAATTATCAATTGTCAATTATCCATTGTCCATTGTTAATCATTGATTAACATGGGCATCATCAACATCAGCACATCTTGGTTCTCGGGCTGCTCAGAGGGCAGCACCAGTCCTGCACGACTGGGATCAGCCAGCTGGATGATGATCTCCGGACAATCAAAGTTGCTCAGGATCTCGATAAACGATGCGCCCTTGAATCCGATGCTCATCGCCTTGCCGTTATACTCACACTGCATACGCTCGGTAGCGGTCTTCGAATAGTCGTAGTCCTCGGCATCCAGTTGCAGCACGTTGCCCTCCACATGGAAGCGGATCAGGTTGCTCGACTCGTTGGCGAAGGGCTGCACACGGCGCAGGGCTGCCAACAGACCCAGACGGTCCACACGCAGCTCGTTGGGATTGTTCTGCGGAATCACAGAGTTGTAGTTGGGATATCTGCCCTCGATGAGACGGCACTGGATGCTGCCCTCGTCGAACTCCACCTCCGCATTGCGGTCGTCGAAACGGATCACCACGTCGCCACCGTCCTTGCCCAGCAGGTTCTTCAACAGGTTGGCGGGCTTCTTCGGCAGGATAAAGGCGGCAGGCTGGTCGCTCTTCACGGTGAAGATCTTGTTGCGCACCAGCTTATGACCGTCGCTGGCCACCACTGCCAGACAGTCGGGGGTCAGGTCGAAGTAGATACCGTTCATCACGGGGCGCAGCTCGTCCTGTGCGGTGGCGAAGATCGTGCGGTTCAGGTTCTCTGCCAGCACCGTGTTGGGAATGGCAATGGCGAAGGCACCGTCACCGATGGGCTGGGGCATGGGGAACTCGTCGGCATTCTCGATGGGCAGCGAGAACAGACCGTTCTGATAGCTGATCTTCACGAGGTTCTGCTCCTGGTTGGCATCAAAGGTGATGGGCTGCTCTGAGATACCCTTCACAGCTTCCAGCAGGTCGTGGTTGCCGATGGCGAAACGGCCGTTGCCATCGCTGTCGGTCAGACCGATGATGGTACGCATGGTGTTCTCGCCGTCAGAGGCGGTGAGGGTGAGCACCTGGTCTTCGATGTCGAATACGAAATCGCCCAGAATAGGGAGGGCGTTTTTGCTGTTAATCACTTTCGAAAGTGCTGCGAGCTTGCTGCTCAGAGCTGAACTTGATAATGTAAATCTCATAATTATGTAGTCTATTTGTTTTTAATTACTTCTGATTTGACGACAAAATTACAAAAAAACGTTGTTATAAACAAAAAAATGGCGATATTTTTTCGGGTTTCAAACTATTTTTAGTAATTTCGCCGAGCGAAACGAGTAAAAACAACAAATATAAACATTTAAGACAATGGAATTAACAGGAAAGATTATTGCCGTAATGGAACCACGAAGTGGCGTTTCGGCTCGTACAGGTAACGCATGGATGACACAGGAGTATGTGCTCGAAGTGCCAGGCCAGTATCCCAAGCGTTGTGTCTTCAACCTCTTTGGTGAAGACCGTATCAAGCAGTTTAATATTCAGAATGGTGAGGATATTACCATTCAGTTTGACATTGACGCTCGCGAATATCAAGGGCGTTGGTTTAATGATATCCGCGCCTACAACGTCATCCGTGGTCAGGTGCCCGTAGCCGCCCCCGTGGCATCGCCCTTCCCGCCGACACAGGCCCAGCCCGATGCTGCTGCCGCTGCTGCTCCCTTCCCCCCGGCTCCTGAGGCTGCTCCCGCAGAGAACAGTGCCGACGATCTGCCCTTCTAAGAAACAAAACTAAAAACCCCACCAACAATGAAGAAATCTATGATTATTGCCGTCGGTATGGCTGCCCTCGTTGTGGGATGTACCTCAACCGACAAAGTGACTAAGAACGTGATCAATCAAGAGGAAGTGATGAGCCGCATGTCGCTCGAAGACAAGGCCCACTTCGTGATTGGTACAGGTATGGCAGGATTCTCTGGTGACGATGCCGTCATCGGTGCCACGAAGAATCTTGTCCCTGGTGCCGCTGGTACCACATATCCCCTCGACTCGCTGGGCATCCCCGCCATCGTGCTGGCTGACGGACCTGCCGGACTGCGTATCGACGCTACCCGCGAGGGCGACTCCGCCACCTATTACTGCACCCATTTCCCCATTGGCACCCTGCTGGCCTCTACGTGGAACACCGCTCTTGTCGAGCAGGTGGGACAGGCCATCGGCGAGGAGGTCAAGGAGTATGGTGCCGACGTGCTGCTGGCGCCTGCCCTCAACATCATGCGTAACCCCCTCTGCGGCCGTAACTTCGAGTACTATAGTGAGGATCCCGTGGTGGCTGGAAAGACCGCTGGCGCCTATATCACCGGTGTACAGAAGAACGATGTCGGCACGAGCATCAAGCACTTCGCTGCCAACAACCAGGAGACCAACCGCATGAACACCGATGCCCGCATCTCCCAGCGTGCCCTGCGCGAGATCTATCTCAAGGGTTTCGAGATCGCCATCAAGGAGAGCAAACCCTGGACTGTGATGACCTCTTATAATTATATTAATGGTACGTACACTTCCGAAAGCAAGGACCTGGTGCAGACCATCCTGCGCGACGAGTGGGGCTACGAGGGAACGGTCATGACCGACTGGTTCGGTGGTAAGGACGGTGCCGTCCAGATGTGGGCGGGCAACGATATGCTGCAGCCGGGCAAGGCTGAGCAGTTCGACTCCATCGTGGCTGGTGTCAAGAGTGGCAAACTCTCTGAGGCCGACCTCGACCGCAATGTCCAGCGCATCCTGAACCTCATCGAGAAGAGTCCGCGCTATCAGGGTTATCAGTATTCCAACAAGCCCGATCTCAAGGCCCATGCCGAGGTCACACGCCAGTCGGTTGCCGAAGGTATGGTGCTCATGAAGAATGGCGGCGTACTGCCCTTCACCGAGAAGATCAAGAACGTGGCCCTCTATGGCATCACCTCTTATGACTTCATCGCTGGCGGCACAGGTTCGGGCAATGTCAACCACGCCTATGTGGTGTCGCTGCTCGATGGTCTGAAGAATGGTGGCTATACCGTTTCCGACGACCTGAAGACCGCTTATGAGACCTATCTGAACGACTGCAAGGCTGCCAAGGAGAAGGAGATTGCAGAGATGGAGAAGAAAGACAAGCAGGCTGCGATGCTCGCACGCTTCATGCCGGGATCACTGCCCGCAGAGAAGCTCTTCAGCGCCGACGAGCTCACCAAGCAGGCTGAAGCATCCGATATCGCCGTGATCACCCTCGGACGTATCTCCGGCGAGTTCCTTGATCGTAACATCTCCAACTTCAACCTCAGCGACTCTGAGCGCAAGCTCGTCGAGCAGGTGTGCGATGTCTATCACAAGGCTGGCAAACAGGTGGTGGTACTGCTGAATATCGGTGGCGTCATCGAGACCGCCTCTTGGAAGGAGCTGCCCGATGCCATCCTCTGCGCCTGGCAGGCAGGTCAGGAGGGCGGCAACAGCGTGGTCGACGTGCTCAGCGGCAAACAATCGCCCTCGGGCAAGTTCACCATGACGTGGCCCGTCAAGTTCTCCGATGCCTATTCGTCGAAGAATTTTCCCATCGACCAGGATCCGCGTATCGACATGACCAACCAGGGTGCCAAGAGTGCCAATGTGCGCAATGTCGACTATACCGAATACGAGGAGGATATCTATGTCGGCTACCGTTACTTTGACTCGTTCGAGGTGCCCGTCAGCTATCCCTTCGGCTTCGGTCTGAGCTACACTACCTTCGAGTATAGCGATGCCAAGATCAGCCAGACGGATGATGCCGTCACCGTTACCGTCACCGTCAAGAACACCGGCGAGCGCGAGGGTAAGGAGGTCGTAGAACTCTACATCGCTGCACCCGATGCCAAGGCAGCCAACAAACCCGCCAAGGAACTCAAGGCCTTTGCCAAGACCAAGGCTCTGAAGGCTGGCGAGAGCGAGACGCTGACACTCACCGTGAAGACGGCCGACCTGGCTTCATTCGACGAGGCAGCATCGGCATGGGTAGTTGCCGAGGGCGAATATCAGTTCCTCGTGGCAGCCTCTGCCCAGGACATCAAGGCCACCCTGTCTGCTCCTGTCAAGGCCCAGCAGACCAAGGCCAACAACGTCCTCAAACCCCAATCGCCCCTCAACCTCCTCAAACGCTAGAACTCCTAATAAAGAATCCCCGCCAACCGGCGGGGATCTTTTTTGTGAATCACGGGGTCTGGCACCGATGATAGCATCTTTGATCTATCAGTGTGTGCCTGACCCCTGTGATTTGCAGCGCTCCCTAGAGCGCAATAGGCCCATATCCCATACAGCTCGTAGTGGTAATCGCTGTCAGAAATGCCGTGAGCGCAGCTACTGTCACCTTCGCCACAATCTCAATAATTCGCCTTTTCATAACTACTACCTATACTCTTCACTCTTCACTCTTCACTCGCGAAGCGTTAGTCTTTATCCAGTCCTTCTCCGCCATCGCCGCCTTCGCCGCTAATGCCCGTGCTGATCACGAGGGCAGAAGCCTGTCCAGGCATAGCGAAGCTACCGGTATACACGCCATCGTCCTCAGTCAGTTCGATGTTCGAACTGTTGATCGATGCGGTAGGCACCTGACCCTCAGCGGGCGTGATGCTGATCTCCACCTCGTCGTCCTCGTTGAGGGTTGCACCAGAGGTCACAGCGTTGCCATCATGAGTGACGGTTGCACTACCACTACCGCTCGTTGCAATAGTCAGCGCATAACCGCTCTGCTGGTTCTGCTGACCCTGTGAGCCGCTGTTGTCACCGCCGCTCTGGGTGCCGCCGTTCTGGCTACCACTGTTACCACCGTTTGAGCCCGAAGACGATCCACCGTTGCCAGCAGCGCTGTTGTCACTGCGGAAATCCTCGATGCTCTGGATATTGGTGGCATACTTCTTCTTGCCGGTAGCGGTCTGGCCAACCTCCACGCGCAGGGCGATACCCTCCACCATGAAGGTGACGAGGTCCTTGAACTTGCGCGAGGTAATCTCCTCGCCCTTCTCGTTCTCGGGGATGAAGCGGATGTGCACACCGGCGATCACGTCGCGCACACTGGCACCCGCCTTGATCTGGGCCTCGGAATAGCCGCCCTTCACACTCTCCACGGTAGGAGTGAACGTTCCCAGACCGTCCCACTTCACGGGCTGACCAGCCTGGAGCAACTCTACCATCACCTTCGTCAGGCGCTGGATCACACCCTCTACGATGTCGCGCGAATAGACCGACTGGTCCATGGCCACGCGCTCAATCAGTCCACGGAGAGTCAGGGTGTCTGGCTTCCATGCATAAGGATAGTACTTGCCGTAACCAGAGCTCTCTGCGTTCTGATTCTGCTTGTAAACTATCGGAAATTGAATTTGTCTAACTGCCATATCTCTAAATTTTATTAGGCGTTACTTCCGGATTGCTGCCGTTTTTCTTTCCGAAACTTCCCTGGTCTTGCGCACATCCCTGCCGGCTTTCACACACTTTGGTGCTAGGATTCGCAGACTCTTTCGGGTGCTCTCGCGTAGAATTTCGCCACGCTCACCGGATTACAATGCAAGGACAGTGCAAGCCGAATGCAATAGAGTGCACTCTAATTCTTGCTTAGGCAAGCGTCTCCTTCGTCGCCGAGCGGCTGAGGTGCAGCCTGTTCTCGCATTTTCAAATGCAAAGATACTATAAATAATGAATGATTCCAACAAATGTCATATAATCGTAGGCTCAAATTCTCCCAATTAAAAGACATTAACACAAATTTGTCTATTTCGAATTTATTTTA
>Ga0247610_10002772_pt1 | contig 19836 bp, 37 predicted proteins | sample 174DNAGHGhighgp2_FD_193483 | JGI IMG/M metagenome (GOLD analysis project Ga0247610, IMG submission 193483) | Sheep rumen microbial communities from Palmerston North, Manawatu-Wanganui, New Zealand - 1742 DNA GHGhigh gp2 | ecosystem: Host-associated > Mammals > Digestive system > Stomach > Rumen...
TTTATTTAAAAAATCTACTAAATTTGCAGATAGTAAATATATTAATTTAATTACTACAGATGGTTCTGATAGTGTTAAACGTATTATTAATGCTCTTAGAGAAAATTATGCTAAAGGAGATTAGTCTATTAAAAACTTCATTTCTAATTAGTTATTATACTTTGTAATTAAAAATAATAAAGGATTAGCTGATGAAATTAAATGGACATTTGATGGAAAATTAGATATATCCGAAAATGTTGAATCTAATATCAATAAAGTAATAGAATCTCTTGATGATTCTTGGAAAGAAGGAGTATTTACATAGTTAGAATCTAGAGGAGAAGGAAATGAATTAAATATTGGTGAAAATACTTATATTCCTATTAAATCTACTAACTATATGTCTGATACAGAATCTATAAAAGAAGGAAATAGAGCTATTAGAATTAATGGTAAACTTGATACTACTATGCATGTTATTGATGCTAATCCTATTATGGATCATATATTAGCAACTATTAATGATAATAGTAAAAAGGGAATGTAGAGAGATTGGTATATTGCTGATTCAAGAAAAGCTTCTACAACTATTCCAAAAGACCCTGTGTTAGAAGAATTAAAATCCAAAGGTTATACTGGAATGAGTATTGAACTTATTATGAAAACGCATCCTGATGAATTTAAAGATAAAAATGTAACACAAGAAAACGTTCTTTTAGAAGTTTTAAATAAGATAGGATATGGTATATTATTTACAGATTCTGAGACTAAAATTGTAGCATTACCTCCTGGAATTACTTAGAAATGGCCTAGTAATATATTTAAAAAAGATGGACAATTCTATTTAATTACTACAGATGGTCATTAGAAATTAGTAGCCACAGATTTAAGTACAGAATTAAAAAGATTTGGTGCAACTTTTGTTAAAAATTTTGATACTCTTGAATTAAATGATAGATTAATGCCAGAATAGATGTTTTATCAAGAAGCCGTAGATTATGTTAAATCTTAGGAAGAAGGCGATAAATTATATGAAAGTCTTAATGAAATATTAAATTCTATTAATTTTGAATCTTCAGAAGAATCTCAAGCTTTTTTAGAAGCTATAATACCTTATTTAGATGAAAATTTATAGGTGGAAGAGTTTTCTGATTTTATTGATTTAATATAGGGTATGATTGAGTTTCCAACAGATGAAGATTATGAAATAACTAATATATTTAAGACTATTCCAGAAGAAGGAATAATGAAAACACTTTATGATTCCTTAAATAAATTAAGAGAAGATGCAAAGAAAAATATAGATCCTTTAACAGGAAAATCTTATATAGATAATAGTTGTCCTAGTGGTGCACCATTTTAAAATATATATGTAATATGAGCTGTATAGACATAGGTTAGGTTAATAAATTAAAAAATTAGATGAAGAATAGAGATTTGGTCGGAGTAAAGGATACTCTGACCAAACTTCTTACTGAATATAACATAGATTCTATTTTACAAATTTGTAAAAAAGTTACTTTTTTTCCTAAAGCTGGAAATGAAGCCTATACCTTTTTATCAAATCCAAATGAAGTAAGAAAATTTTTAACTTCTCCTACTAAATCAGATTCTGCTAATCCAGAAAGTAAAGACATGGTTGGAAAAGAAGCTGCTATAGATAATCCTTTATAGGTGCAGTAGAATGTTAGAAGATAGAATAATTGGCTTCATAAATCTTGGGGATTATATGATTTATCTAGAATGAAATTCTTAAAGAGTTTATAGAGAGACTTTAATAATTATATACTAGAACCATTATATAATAGTAAAGGCGAACCCCTTGAAGAAGCTGTTAATAGATATATTAAAAATTATATAACTTTTAGAATAAATAGTCTTAAAAAATATTTAGATTCTAGAGGTATAGACACTTCTGTTATAGATAAAAATATGCCTTTTGAATATGGAGTACTTAATCCAGAAGAAAGAATATAGAATATATTAAAAGCTTATAGAAATATATTTTATAATAATGATGGAAGTGTAGCATTAAATGGAAATCAACTTGCCGCATATGAAAATTCAAATACTAAAAAAGAAGATTAGGATTATGCTCAAGCATTTGCAGATTATCTTATAATAGATCCATTCCATTTTGATTCTTTTATTAAAACTAATGTTGGTTCTTTAGAAGTTAAAAATTCTATAGGAAAGCTATCAGCTTTAGATAATAAATATGGATTAAGGTTAGGACATGGGAAAACTACTGAAACTTGGCAACAAGAGGATGCCACATATGTTGTATCTCAATCAGTAGACGATTTTGTACAAATAGCTATTTCTTCATGGCCTAAATATAGAAGAAACTCTCTTGGAATTTGGGTTTCTCAACCTAATGAATATGCTGATGTAAATTCTGTAGTAAATGTATTTTCTAAAATAATGAGTTTGTCTACTTTAAAATCATTAAGAGACGGAGATAAGTATGATTCTGAACTTAGTGATATAATTAAGTAGATGAAAGAAACTTTTAGAGGATATTTTGGCTCTAAAACAATAGACGGAAAACGTGTTGATGTAATAGATTCTATTATAGAAGAATATATTGAAGGAAAAACTATTGCTGATATTATTGATACTATTCCTTAGGACTATGAACATTTAATTCCTATTACTTTTTATTTATTAATAAATGATGGAATTATTGATAATATAAAATATGATTCTGATAATAAGTCTAAAGTATATATCAATGAAAATGATAAAGTAAATATTGGAACTATATATAAAAATATGTTTGATCCAAATCCTTCAGAGGAAGGAAAAGAGGATTCCTTATTTAGACGAGAATCTACTGGATCTAATTTTGATATCTACCAAATGATTTGCTAGATATTTCTTACACATGACAGAAAAGAAATATTCGGTATATTAGAATCTCCAGATGGAGTTTCTAAAAATTATTATTCTGTTGGAAGAGCCAATCAAAGATTAAATTTCTTGTAGAATACTTTAAAAGGATTATATTTTCCACAAAAAGAATTAAATATTCCTAGAACTACTATTACTACTGATTTTCAAGAAGGAAAAGATAAAATAGTTTCTATTGTTGTAAAACCATTTAGTCTTAGTGGAAATAATAATGAATATAAAATAGAAATAGTTAATGGAAAAACCACTTCTTTATTTATAAATGGAATAAAAGAAAGATTATCTTAGGATAAAGCTAAAGAAGTATTAAATGATTTAAAAGTATTTTTTAAAAATACTTTAAAAATGGATTTTATATCTAATGAATAGCCTTTGTTAGATATTTATAAAGGACTTTTAGAAGATCCAAAATATCCAGTTACTTGGGGTAAGGTACTCAATAATTTACTTACTTTGAGTAGTAGATTTATATATGCTCACGAGGTTTCTAAAGTTTTATAGGGATTAAGTACTAGAGATTTTAGAGATAAAGTATCTAATTATTATGATGGGACTAGAGATAAAAAACTAGCTCAAGGAGTTTCCTACAATTAGCTTGATCCGTTTGCTGATAATTATGCTATGATGTCAGTACTTTCTATGGCTAATGACATACATGATGGAATTGCTGGAAATGTTATAGTAAAAGGAGGTAATGGAGAACAGATTAATTCTGTAGTTCTTAAATCTCTTTCTACATAGTTTAGGCCTTGGTTTAGTGAGAAAGCTAAAGATGTTGGAAATATTCCTAGTGCTATTAAACATTTCTCTGTAAAAGATGCTATAAAAAGAATATCATTTTTTAGAGATTATGTAAATAAGAAAGGAGAAGTTAAATCCGCGACTTCTATGTCTGTAGAAGAGCTTTTCTATGCTAATTTTATATATGATTTTTATGGAGAAGATTCTTCTAATTCAGCTGATTCAGTCTATGGCACTACAATGGGTGTATTCTCCGATAAACCCAATCTTGGTAGAGTAGAAATATATAGACATACAGAAATTCCAACTGGAGAAGTTGATACTACTGGACTTCCAATTAAAAAAGCTATTAAAGATTTAACTCACGAAGAATTAAAAAGAATTGCTACTAGGGAACTAGGTATATTCTATGATAGAATGGTTAAAGAAATGAGAAGAAATTTAACTATTCTTAATAAGTACTCTGATTTAGCATAGCGTACAGGATATGATAATTTCTATAGTATTGATAATGATTATAAGCACACTAGAAAAGAGTTTACAGATAAACAAGGAAACATAATAAAATTTTCTAAAAGTGATTTATAGAAGGACATTCACAATGCTATTGTAAAAGCTCAAAATGCTAATGAAGATATTGAAATAAACGAATTTCTTTATTTCTTTTGGGATAAAAATGGAAATCTTCATGCTAAGCATAGTATATTTAGTGAAATTGATAAAAATGGTCCTGGAGCAGAAGCTTTCTTTAATAGAAAAGAAGCAGAGTTAGTTGTAAATATTCTTTAGGATCTTAAGCAAGGAATTCGATTTACTGATAATAATGGAATTACAATAGATTCTCCTGCTATCAGAGCTTTGAAAACTAAAAATAAAAATTGGATTACTAGAGATAATCTTATATTGGCTAAAATAAAATTTGGAGAAACTTCTAAAAATTTAGTTTCTAAAAGAGACATTGTTAGATGGAAAGAATATGGAAGATTACAAAGATTTATAAAAGATAATCCAAATATTCTAGATGCTTCAAGATTAAATATTAACGGAGATTTTGATTTATTATACTTTTTAGAAGTTATTAATGATAAAAAACTTAGAAAACAAATTGATGACTACTATAGACTTAATGAATTTAAATCAAAAGCTAAACAATTATTAAAAAAGAAATACGCTGAACAATATAAAGATTTAGAAATTACTGATAAATAGAAGGAACAATTAGTTAAAGATTATCAAGCTTGGAGAATTAAATATGCACTATCTCAAGGAAATGAACTTTCTGAAGAAGAGTTAAAAGAAATTACTGATAATTATATTATAAATTCGGACTCAAATAAATGGAAAGAAAGATATATAAGTTCTCTTATAGGTAAAAAACTTGACACTATTACAAATATAAAATCTTTTATTAAAAATAACGGTCTTGAAGAATTAAGTGATCTTCTTACTAAAGAATACTCTACAAATTCCGAATATACTTTAGAAATAAATCCAGAATTATAGAGATATAACACTTTAGGATATTTATTCTCTGAAGAAACTCTTAATAGTACTGTTGGTTCTAGTGTTAATCACGAAGTAAAAAGTTATACTGAAAATTTACAACTACTCGGAGCTATTGAATCTGCTGCTTAGACTAAACGTAATGTTGCAGAAACAGGCTCGAAAAACCAATATACTAGAGGAAATATAAAAGGAATGAATCCTACTATGAGAATTGCTGTTATGGAAGATATGCGAGCTGGTGTATCTACTGTAAATGGTATTCAAAGTAAAGGAGCAATTAAACCAATGGACGGTGCTACTATAGGAAATTACAGTACAAGACAATAGGAAAGATTTTCTTTAGGTTCTCAATCTTCAGGTATTGATAATTCTAAACCTCTTGGTAATGATTTAAATTAGAAAACAGGTACTGGTACTATTATTAAAACTGCTGTATTTGTTCTTACTAATGGACGTATTAGAAGTTCTGAAGAAAATATTAGACTTCATAGAGTAATGACACATATACCTTGGAGTGCTGATTTTGATGGAAATTTCTTAGAAGATTTTGATGGAAATAAAATTCAATATAAGCCTATTATATTTTATAATCCAACTACTTAGAAATATTATTTAAGAACTAATTTAAATATTATTCAAGGAGACGGAAGGACATCTTTTGATGAAATAGAAATAAATAATGAAATAATTAATGCTTCTCCTGAAATTTAGAATATTATAAAAACTGGATATGCTTCAGAAGAGAATTTAGATAAATTTGAAAAATTAGGTTTATCTGTTAAAAGAAATAAAATGACAAATCGTCCTATAAGAACTAACTATGAATTATGGGATTTATTTGGAGGAGCTTATTCAGCTTCATTTAATGGAACTGAATTATCATATGGAAATGATAATACCTCGTTAGAAAATGTTTATATAGCTGAAACTAGTGTAGGTGAAAGAACTACTGAAGGTTTACTAACTAGACCTACAAATGCTGATGTTTGGTTGCCTCTTAAAGAAGCTAAAATTGATTGGATTGTTACCGCAGGAGCTATTAAACAAGGTGCTGCTAATATTAATTCTACTAAATTAATGACAGAAGATGGTTATCCAATAACAACTTAGGTTATTAGTACTGCTGATATTGGAATGTAGTTAAATCCAGAACATAATACTGACAAATCTACAGTAACTCTTATGACTTAGGTAGTTAATGCTTTAGGCTTAAGAGGATATAGTGCTGACCACGCAAATAGAGTTTATCAAGCACTTGCTAATCTTACTAACTTAAATTTAAAAGAACTATTCGATGGAATTGATATAGATATGAAAACTGGAGACGATAAAGCATTAAAAGATGCTATGTCTTCTTTAATATTAAAATCTATAATAGGAACATCAGAAACCGGCGGAGATTTACTTTCTTCTATAGTAGTTCAACTTAAAACTGAAGAAAGAAATGGACATGATTATGATATTCTCAAACATAAATTACCTATAAGTGATCCTTACATATTAAATAAAATAGTTAGTAATATAGCTGCTACTATAGGTAAAATGGGAATTAGAATTTCATTCCCTGGAAGTATGAATGTACTTGTTCCATCAGATGGTATTTATAAAATTGTAGGAGGACAAGTAAATCAAATTTATAATACTACACGATATTACAATCAGGATGAATTAATTAATTCTGACGAAGAAATTGAGGAAACAACTGAGATAGTTGACAAAAATACTGGAAATGTTATAAAAAAGACTGAAAAAATATCAATAAACAGTAATTAGGCAGAACAAAGAAGATTAAAGAAACTTCAAGAAGAATCCGATAGAAATCCTAAAAAATTACACCAAATAACTATAGGAGCTTCTTATATTATTAGGTTAGATCCTGGACAACAGTTTGATTCCTCTAATCCTTTAACTGTTAATATTCTTTCTGGAAAATCTATTAAAATAGATGATTTAGATACTTATTATCAAGTTAGAGATTTATTAAAAGGCAAGTCTTATACTATGGTAGAAGACATAGCAGCAGGTAGAGACTTAGCTCCATATAATTGCACATTTGACACTATAGGAGGAGAAAGCTTTATGCTTTGGGACTTGGATTCTATTAGACATATTCATATGGCTGAAACTAATCCTAGTATTATAGAAAATATAAGGCAACAGTATACAGATGAACAAATAAGAACCGAGTTTCATATTAATCCTTCTCAACTTGATAGAAGTTCTGCTTCAGAGTTTTTAAAAGATTTTAAAACTTTAATACACAGAAGAAAACAAGTGGAATTAAATGCTATAGGTTCAGGTAATAACAGTATAGTTTATATTAACGGAGAAAAGAAAAGAATAATTAAGGGAAGTACTGTTGTATCTCCTTACGAATTAATTGCTTCTAAAAACTATGCTACTACTTTTGGACTTAAAGTTGGAGATAACTTAACAGAAATTAGTTAGGATAGAAACTATTTTTTGAAAAAATTTGTAAATCAATAGTTATTACAAAGTAATTCTGCTGACTCTAATAATTATGACATTGTTCTAAAAACTATTTCCGGAAAAAATTATTATTTATTATATCAAGGTTCTGAAACCAAAATTCCATCTGATTTATAGCCTATTTCTGATGAATAGTTTTATAATAATCTTGATTGGGTTGGAGAGAAATGTTATAGACTTGATTTTGATGGACATAGACTTTATGAACTACCTTACACAAAAGAAAATGGAAAGATTACTTTTAATGCTAAAATATATACTGATTCTAAAGGTAACGAAATTATATATACTAATAATATAACAAATTTTGTTAATAATCTTAATTATAATAATATAGAATTTAGTCCTCATATATTAAATTCCGACTTAATAAAAGTACTTCAATAGATTGGAGATAGTAAAAATTCTCAATCTCAAAGATTTGTTAATGCTTATATATCTGCGTAGGATAAAACTATGTTGTCAATAGAAAATCCTGATGAGAAAACTTTAATAAGTATAAATTCTATTGTAGAAAATATCAAAACTTCTATTGCTACAAGTATTGAAAACAGACAAGAAAATCTTGAAGCACTTCAAACAGCACTTCAAAAAGGATGGGATATTAATGTTACTGATTATGATGACCCGATTATTAGACAAATTATAATTTCTGGAATAGAAACTCATACATCTTTCCTAAAATCTCTTGATTATATAGTATCAAGAACTCCAGCACAATCTCATCAATCATTTATGCCTATGAAATTAGTGGCATTTGATGAATCTGGTGTAAATAGTGCTTATGTTAACAGAATGCAACTTTATTTATAGGGTAGTGATTTTGATGTAGATAAAGCTAGTTTATTAGGAAGTGTATTTCATAATGGTAAATATGTAAGATGGAGTCCATTTATGAGTCTTTCTTCTATAGAAATGCTTAAAGCTTCTGAAACATTACCATTCCCTAGTGGAAAAGAATTAGATGTTTATGACGAAGCTTTATATGAACAATTTTCTTCTAAATAGGATTCTATTAATAAAGAAATTGAACAACTCTCATCCAAAAAAACTCTTACCAAACAAGAAGAAAAACGACTTGTAACACTAAAATAGGAAAAACAAAAGTTTGAAATTCTAAAATAGAATAAGGAAAGATTTGAAAATGAAAAAATAAGAGTATATGATAGAATGGATAAACCTATTAATATACTTTAGTGGGAAGATGATAGGGTTTTATTTGAAATGCCTGGAATTGATTATCAAATTGCTTTACTTAAACGTCCAATTGATGGAATTTGGGTAACTAATATAACTTTAGAATAGTATAATAATCTAAGTTCTATGAGTAAATATATTATTAGAAGAGCTTTAGCTGATAAAATTCCGGAAGGAGAATAGTTTTTACCTCCATTTGATATATCCGATTTAGGTTTTGATAATAATGTAAAGAATAGCAATTTATATAATTATTCATCCGATTAGATAGAATTTTCTTTAGTATTTGATAATATATATGATGAAAATGGAAGAATTAAAGATGATCCAGAAAGTTTAATATCTTTTGCTGTTGCATTAAATGCCTATAATTCTTTTAATGGAGTCTACTATATTCCTAAAGTATTTACTAGTCCAATGGGAATGACTATTACTAAAGGATTAAGAAGAGATATTGATAAACATAATATATATTTTAACGGAAAAGGCACTGCTGATGCTAAAGATGCAGTTATTAATTTTGTAAGTAGTAATATGTTCCAAATATCTTGTGATCCTGTTAATTTAGTTCAAGCCATGACCTCTGTAGATTTTCAAACAGAAATTATTAAAGATATAGCTAATCAATCTCCTTTAGCTAAACAAGCTACACATTTTGATAAAGGAAATCAAATGACAACTTTTAGGCAAGCTAGATTAACTTTGTCAGGAAAGTAGAATACAGGTATCGAAGCTTCATCATTAAAAGTCTATGAAGCTTTTAACCAGTATGTATCTGTTATTTTAAATTATGGTACAGCTGAATAGCAAGAAGCTTTATTATCTAAACCTATTAATATAGCAGGAAAAGAAATTAATTTAATTTCTAACGCTTATTGTAAAAATAATACTAATATTAAACATAAAATTTTATGGGATGCTTTACAACAAGTAGATAATGATGAGGATAGTGCTATTTGGTTATCTGCATTTTTGTCCTTATCTACCGATAATGCAAAAGATCCTACTCTTTCAAAAATTAATGCTAATCCTGAAATGATAGGATTATATAATGCTGGTTTTGTTTTAGGATTACCTATCGATATACTTACAAATATAATGTTATCTCCAGCAGCTAATGCTATAATGGATATATAGGCTGGAAATATATTTTATGGAAAGAACGGAGAATCTAATGTAACAAGTGCTCTTAAATTTTTAGAAAAAGGTCCAGATTTTTCATATTTAGACAATTATTCTTTAACTTTAATTAAAAGTATTTTAACTGCTTCTGCTGGATTAGATTAGCTTAATATTAAAAAAATTCTTATAGATTAGGGAAAAGAACCTACAGAAAAGAATATTAAAGAATATAAGAAAACTTTAAAGAATTAGGGAAAAGATTCTAGAGAAATTAATGCTAAAAATTTATTAGGATATTTAATGCCTAATAAATTTAGTGAAGCTGATCTTATTTTAGCAAGAAAGCTTGTTTCAGCAATGAAATCTAAAGCTTTTGGAGATATTGAAGAAGTTTATAATCCCTTGAATTTAGAAGATATTGTAAATAAAAAATTAAAGTCTGTTAATTACAAATTAAGAGAAGCTAGAAAATCTAAAGCAGCTACTGAAGCAACAATAGAAGAAAGAGCTTAGAATAATAAATAGCCTACTAAGAAAAATATAGAAGCTTTAGAAAGAGCCAACGTTGATATATATAATTATGAAACATAGGTTGAATAGTTAGAAGACATTATTACATCATTAAATGAAAGCTCTATTCTTCCAAATAAGAGTGGTTCAATATATGATTGGGCTAAAGCTATATAGTAGAAGTTAAAAGATATTGAGACAGTAGATATGAATTTATCTAATATCAGTAATGATAAAGATGAACAAACTTCAAAAAGAACTATTAAGAAATTTTTCCAAGATGTAGATGCTTACCTTGATATGAGAGAGTAGATTATCTATGGAGAAAAAATTAGAGGTTTGGATGGAAATCAATACTATCCATTAAATATTATAGAACAACTTAATAATGTAGCTCAAGAAATGTCTTTAATTAGACCTATACTTGGCCTTAATCAATAGCTTCCTAATTCAAAAGAAAATCAATTAGCATTTGTTAGAAGATTTGAAAATGTTTTATAGGAAAAACTATCTGGAAAAAAGGCTTCTACTAATGAAATTAAAGCTTTAAATGATTTAAATAAATAGTATAATATTTCAGAAAATCAGGTTTCTATAGAAAGATTTGCATTTGATTCAGAATATAGATAGACAGCAATAGATGCTTACGGCAGTATAATGACTAAAATAAATATTCTTGATGTTATAGACAAAGTACCTCACTATTTTGGATATTTAAGAACTATGGCAGGCTATCATTACGGAATGTCTAAATTTTCTATTCAATATAGAACATAGGACGAAATAGCTAAAAAAGTTATTAGAGGATATATGAAAGTAAATTCTAAGGAAGAAATTGAACAATATTTAAAACAAGCATCTAGGTATGTATCTAGAGTTTTGAATAACATGTTTATGCTTTAGTAGAATATATCTTTTAATATTCCGAACAAAGGTAAAATTGTCTTAGGAACTACTGAAGGAAATATAGCATTTAAAGAATGGATGGAATCTGAAGTAATACCTAAATATAAAATATCGTTAAGTAATAATAATTTTATACAAGCTTTAAATGATCTCCCTTACAATAGAACTGATAATAGAAATACTGTAATAAGCTTCACTAGTGGTATAGATGCCATGTCTAATAACGAAGTAGATAGACTGAAATTTGCTAGAATATCTCAAGCTTTTAGTGATTTATCTATGGTAAGACCTGAATCTAAGAGTGGATTACCTTTAACTAATTTATTTTTCTATTATGATTTAATAGCTTATGATAGACAACCTAGTTAGATGTGCCTAACTCCAATATTTAATAATTTAGTGGCTGGAGGACAGCATAAATTAGCTAATGATTATATAGCTTTTATATCAGATTTAGATTAGAATGGAAGTTCTATTATAACTTTTGATAATTAGACAATAGACAGTATTGCTAGATTTATAGCTCCAGTAGTATCTATTTATGCTATAGATGAGTAGAAACTTCCTTATATATTTGTTAAAGATCCCACAGATCAACAAGTAAAATTACTTAGAAGAAAAGAAGAAGAATCTGATATAGACCCAGAATTATAGGATATGATAGTCGATAATTTATCAGACTATACAGAAGATTTTACTGGATATGTTGATATAGAAGGCTTTTCTGAAGAAACTGAATTTAGTTTAGATTATAAATTAAATCAACCTGACTGTAAGTATGAACTTGTTGGAAATGGTTCTTCCATTAAAAATCCATATCTAATGTAGGGAAATAAGGCTTATACAGAAGTTTCTTAGTATAGTGTATTAGATGGTAGAGCTATTGCTACATCTACTAAATTAACAATAGGTTCTGAAACATTAGAAATTGTTGGAAATCAAGAATTTAATTCTTCTGAAAAATTTCAAGAAACTTTAGACAAATATGCTAAAGGAGTAACCATAGATGATTTAAAGTATAGTATAAAGAAAAATGTAGATGAAAAAGGAAATACTAGTTATATATTTGATATGTCTAGTTTAAAAAATATGTTAGAAAATCCTTGTAAATAATGGTAGCATGTGATATAAATAAAAATTCTGCAAAATACCAGGCATTAAAAAATATGTCTGGTATTCCAGAATTTGTTTTAGATAATACTATTTCAAGATTTTAGAATGAATTTAATAGAGATCCAGAGTTAGATGAATTACCAAGAGTCAATTCTGAACCTTATTTTAAAAAAGCTTTAAATGTTAAAGAATTTTCTAATTTAAATAGTATAGATACAAATAATGTTTTAAGATATACAGTTTCTGATACTATAGAAGAAGCAAACATTAAATTAAATAAATAGTATAAAGATTTAGAATTAACTTTAACTCCTTTTAATTCTTTTACTTCAGTAGAAATTAAACATAGACCTTCTGAATATGGGGAAATTAAACCTCAAATCGAACTAGAAGAATCATATTCTTCAGAAAAAAGTAGAATAATCATTAATGAAGGTTTAAATAAAATGTCTAAATTATATGGAATAAATATTATTCCTGTAAGTACTGAAGAAATTCAAGATATTCCAAACGCTGGAGTAGTAAAAGGATTTGTACATAATGAAAATATCTATATTAATACTGATAACGCTACCATAGATACGCCAATTCATGAAATGATGCATATTTTTTTAGGAGGAGTTAGATATTCTGATCCTAACACTTATTTTAGATTAGTTGACAGTGTGGAACAACTTGATAGATATTAGGAATTATCCTTATAGTTTCCAAATAAAACTAGAGGAGATTTGAATGAAGAAATATTCGTTCAAGAATTTGCTAAACATGTAACAAATCAACCTAGTATATTTGATAGTATGGATATATCTTCATTAAGTAAACTTACTTATGAAGTACTAAGAAATATAGATACAATGATTTCTGGAGAGCATAGTGTAAAAACATTATCTGGAAATATATTTAACAATTCTATATTAGATTTATCAATTAAATTACAATCTTCTAATATAAATAATACACAAGAAGGAACTCTTACTCCAGATGTTATACACAGAACTCTTGCTAATTATAAAGAAGATTTAAAGAAAAATAATATATTGGAGGAAAGATGTGATGGCTAATTGTAAATTTTTTATAGGAAATAAAACATTTGATTCAGAAATTGAATTGGATGATTTTTTATCAGAAACTAAAGATTTATATAATAAATACGGAGATGAAGTTTTTAGTAAAAAATGGACTCCGTTGTAGCAAAATATAAGAGAAAAATTATTTTCTTAGAGGAAGCAGTTAGAAAATGCTATAAGGACAGGAAGAGTAAAATTAGTTTCTTCAGAAAACGAATTTGAAGATTTAGATGAAATTACTGGAAAATATCCTGATATAGGCGTAACAGGATTTATTAAAGAAATGAGAAATCCAGATGGAAATTTACTTTTTCCATTATTTGATTAGGATAATTATTGGAATGAAGTCAAAAAAGAACTTCAAGAGGGAAATTTTAATCACTTCTTTAAAGATTATCAACAGTATATTTTTGAAAAGGATGCTGAAGGTAATTTTATTACTCATCCGATAGATTCCGATGAAGAGTTTAAATAGATTAGAAAAAAAATTGAAGGTATTTGGAAACAGCAGGGATTAATAGGTACAGTAGTACATGATATTTTTGATATATTTTAGTCTAAATATACAAATGAAGACGGAGTATCATTAGCTAAAATGGATATTGATGAACAAGTTGGAGAAATTAAAAAAATTCTTAATGAAGGAAAAGAATATTCAGCTTATAAAAAACTTCTAAAAGATTTTAAAAATGATATAGCTAATGATAATTTTATTAAAAATATAATAACAAATTGTATTTAGTTTAATGATGAATTAAAAAGATAGTTCGGAGACAATTTAATGGTTATCCCAGAATTAACTGTTAGAGGAGCTGCTATTTTAGGGAAAGATGGAGTCAGAGTTACTGGTCGTATAGACTTGTTAGTAGTAACTCCTGAAGGAGAAGTTCATGTAATTGATTATAAAACTTCTCCTAAATTATATTCTAAATATGATGATGCTAAAAAACTAACATTTGAATATTAGTTAGCTGTTTATAGAAGAATACTTCAACAATTAGGAATCAATTCTGAAAAAGGAATTAGACTTTGGGTAGTTCCTATTCAATTTGAAAATTTTGATATGGATAAAACTACTAATAAAGTTACTTTAAGCGGAATTAAATTTAGAGATACTAAAATATTTGAAGAACTTCCGAACTCTAGAAGTACTATTAATGAAGCAAGATATACAACTATTGAAAATAACTTAGACTAGTCTTTTAAAAGTGAATATGTTGAAGATGTAAGTACAGATAAAATTCTTTCTAAGACTAAAAATTGGATCTCTAAAGTTTTTCCTCAATATTATAAAATTACAGAAGTTACAGATGAAAATGTATAGAAATATCTTGAAAAAAGAAAAGTATATAACGAGGAAACAAATACTTGGGGATTTAAACGATATAAAAAAGGAGAATTGTTATTTCCAAATTGTAAATCTGAAGAAGAGCTAGTTTCTAAAGTAAAAAAAGAATGGGAAGATAATCGAAATAGAAATTATGAAAAAACTAAAGATATTAAAAGAGCTTTAAAAGATGCTATAAAAGATAGGAGCGGGAGATCTGCTGTTTTTAAAATAGCTATAGGACAAAAAGATATTAAAACTACTAAACAAGCTGATTGGGCACAACAAATACTTTAGAAATATGCTAATGAGAGATATGAAGTAATTTCTACTCCTCCGGCATTTGATACTTTAGGTATGATTCTTATTAGAGATATTTATACTGGAAGAACAGATGTTATAAGAGTTTCTCATACTTATGATTTGGATGCTTCTCTTTCTTTTGGGAATGAACGTAAAACTCTTCTTGGCAATTATATGAGAGATACAGTTGCAAAAGGATTATAGGATTCTTTAGTAATGGATGCAACAAGAGGAAATGTTGAATTAATGGAAGTAATGTATGCTATTAATTGTATGCCAAGTCTCTTTAATAATGGAAATGGTTTCTTAGGAGAAATACAAGTTATTTCACCTTATAATGAAGGAGGAGGAGCTAATAATAAGGCTCTTATGTGGAATTTTGAAAAATTAATGAAATTATCTTCTACAAAAGAAGCTTCAGAATAGGATAATTTTTCATATGGAGATGATTCTAAAGCTATTAAAGTAGCTTCTTTTGTACAACTTGCTTCTGATTCCTTACAAAGAATAAAATATTTCAGAGGAGAAGATAGTCGTTGGAGTGGAATATTGGAGTCTGCTAATAAACTTGACGAAGCTTTTGGAAATAAAGAAGCCATGCTTGATGAATTAATGCATTTGAAGAAATAGCTTGAAGAAAAATATGAATATATTTTAAAAGAAAACATTAACACTTCTGTATATGATGATTATAATTCTCCAGAAAAAAGATTATATGCTGAAATAATGTTAGCAATAGGAGAACTAGGAAATCTTAAGTATACTCAACAAACCAAAGATCATGCAAGATTTTTAGAGGGAAGTATTATGAGATCTTTTTTGTGGGATGGATTTAATGGAAACTTAACAGATAACCCTGGAACTCTTAGAAGTGAAACTCTTAATCAAGCATCTCATTTGGTAGATGTAGCTTATCAGAATATTAGAGATTAGCTTTTTAAATATAAAAATGAGACAGAGCCTTTTTTAGATAAATTAAAAAGTATTAATGGAAAATTTAATTAGGAAAATCTATATAAAAACTTATATGATGAAACAGTAACAGATGATTTAGTATTTAAGAATCCATTTACTAATCCTAATTTAAATGATGAAGAAAGAGAAGTTTTAAAGAAAGTTCTTTTAGATATAACCAAAAGACGTAGACCAACTGTTAAAACATTAGAAGATTTAGAAATAGAAATTGAGAATAATCCTAATACATTATTAGTTCCACTTATTTCAAAAGCAGGTAAATCTTCTAAAAATTTATCTAACTTTTGGAATAGTTTAAGAAAAACATTTATTGGACTTAATCCAAAAAATTGGGAAGAAATAAAAGAAAATGTTAAAGAAAAAGCGGAAGAATTAGTTTCAGAAGATGAATCTAATGTAGTTCCAGATGAAATATGGTCATTTACTAATGATATTGATGCTGGTAAAAATCCAGAAACTAGAGCAGAAATGATTACTAGAAGAGGATTAGATAGTTTTGAAATTGATTTAGAAATGATTTCATTAAAACACGAATATGCTTATATTCAAAAATAGGAGATTGATAAAATATTACCATATTTAAAAGCTTTATCTATACATCTTGCTAATCAAGGTATTATTCTTAATGATAACTTTGAAGCAGACTTAGAATATATTCAAAATTTCATAAAAGGTAAAATTCAAAATAAAACTGTTGATGATATTAAAGCATTAGGTAATATGAAAGAAATAGTAGACGATTTGATGAAAAAAACTTCTATATTAGCATTAGCTTTTAATCCTAAATAGCTTTATTAGTTACTTGACGGATTATGGAAAGATATTAAATTAGTATTACAATATAGTAGTATGGACAATGCTTTTTCTTTCAAAAATTTTAAAGATTCTTTCTTTTGGATAATACAAGATATAGCAAAATTTAATGGTGAACTATCATTAGGAGAAGCTTTAAACCAATAGTATGGTATCAATGATATGGATATTAGTCAACTTCCATCTAGATATGCTAAAGATACATATGGTTCTGATAGACTTTAGAAAGCTATGTTTAGACTTGCTTCTAGACCTGATTATTATAATCGTATGACTATTTTTGGAGCATAGATGAGAGGAGATGGATGTTTTGAAGCACATTCTATAGTTGACGGTAAACTTGTATATGATTGGTCTAAAGACAAAAGATTTGATGTTTATGCTAAATATAATGGAGATGATTCAAAAGTTCCTCCAGTTGATACTAAAAAATATAATGAACAAAAAGCATTATATTATGCAATGGCAAAAGAAATGGTAAATGATGGAACTATCAATCCAGATGGAACTAAATTTATTCTTAATATGAAAAAACCTATGCCTCTTCCAAAAGCATATACAGTCAGACAATCTGAATCTATGAAAGCTCTTGGAGATAAAACATATGGATATTATTCTTCAGAAAAAAAATCTCTTATTTAGAGTTATACTTTAGGAGCATTAGTATTTCAAATGAACACATTCTGGTCTTCTAAAAAGAATCAATATTATTCTGGCAGAGGATTTACACAAGATGGTGAATTAGTCAATTATACAGAGAAAAATGCCGATGGAGTTGATATTCCTTATTTTTTAAAATATAATGAAGAAACTGGAGAAATGGATATTACTGATGAAAATACAGGAGTTCCATTCAAAGTATGGAAAGGACGTCCTCAAGAAGGAGCGATAATTACTTTAACTCACTTTATGTTTGATATGTTTACTGGAAGGAGAGATGAGGAAGGACAATCATTAAGGGATTTATATTGGAATAATGATGATCCATATCTTAGAAGAATGTATAGAGCAAATTGGTGGTAGTTGTGGGCTGATTTGTTGGGAATGCTTTTTATAGGAGGATTAATAGCTCCTGCTTTAGTAAATGCTGCTAATGATTATGCTAAAAGTATTGGAGGGGAGACTATTTTAACTGCTGGAATGGGTTGGCTAGCAACTCTTGGCGCAGGGATGTTCGCACAATCAACAGACGATTTTAATGCTATTAAATCAGTATTTGGCAGAGGTGTTCAATGGACTCCTTTTTCTTTATAGTCTGGATGGAGACTTACTAAAGGAATGTTTAAAATGGTAACTGGAGAAGTTGATCCTTTTGATATTTTTGTAAAACAAGCTGCATTTGCACGTAATGCCAAGCCTATTTTCAATTATATAAAATTAAATACTATAGGAGTACCTGTAGGACAAAATTTTATGGGAGGAGAATCTGGAGGAGGTGGTGCAACTACTTCATTTTGAAAAAATAAGGTGAATTGAAATTCTCAAAAATGAGAAAATCAATTCACCTTTTTCTATATAAAATTTTAATTTTAAGATATGTAAAATTGTCTACAATCAATTTTTATATTTAAAATGATAAATTATTCATTAATAAAATTTTAAAATATTGTAGAAAAAAATAAGGGCTGCAACCACCAATTACGGTGATTACAGCCCTTGTCAATTAATATTTTTTAGTTAGAAATGTTTTATAATAATATTCTCTATCATCTGATAGTAAGCTAAACCAAATCCAAAAACCTAAACATATATTTAATCCTGGAATAAAGAAAACTATTACAAGTATAATAATTAACCATAATGGTAATTTATATCTTTCATTTGTTTCTTCAATTTTGTAATAAGGATATTGATTTATTTCAATCTTTTTTCTTATATACATTCCTCTAAGAATTGTATATAAACATAATCCTGAAACAAGATATAAAATCCAAAATAAAACTATTCCCATATTTACTTAACAAATTTAGACATATCAAATATCATACCTTGACCTCCAGCAACAGTTGGAAGTTTTCCATCCCATTTTTCTATATAGTCTTCCATTACTATATATTGAGTTAATGAAGCAGCTATAGTTTTATTATAATAAGCTTCTGCATCAGCTTTAATTTTCATAGCTTTAGCTTCTCCTTCAGCTTTTGCTACAGCAATGCGTGCATTAGCTTCTGCTTCTTTAACTTCATTACTAGCTTTCAAAGCAGCTTGAATTGCTCTATTCTTAGCATCAATCATTTCAGTAAGAGATGCAGGAGGTGTAATTGCGCTAGTAAATTCATCTACAATAAATCCTTCTAGAGCTAAAGACTTTTCTAATCGACTTCTTACATCAGCTTCAAACTTTGCTCTATTAGACATTAAAGAATCAGAAGTATACGCATTTCCACAAGTTCTATATGCTTCATATATACAAGTTCTTATATATCCATTTTCAAGTTCTTCTATAGGTTTACGATATTTTACAAAAATACTAGTAGCTTTATCCGGATTAATGTGATACGCAAGTTGTGGATCCATTGTAAATACTGATGCATCTTTGGCATTTACTGTAAAAGGTTCATAATTTTTTCTCTGAACCATAGTAGGATAAGTAAACACAGAAGTTGTGAAAGGATTAAACCATACAATTCCATGTACAGTACCTTCTACACCTCCGTAAGTATCTGAATCTCCACTCCATTTATGAAATTTAATACCAATTTCACCAGAATCAACTGTAGTACAACTACTCAACATAAACATTGCTGAAAACAGCATAAAAATGATTTTCTTCATTTGTAATAATTTTTAATTAATTTAATAACATTTTCATTAACATATCTACTAATATCTTCTTCATTTCTAATTTTATTTCTAATTTCTGTAGATGAA
>Ga0247610_10002775_pt1 | contig 19826 bp, 10 predicted proteins | sample 174DNAGHGhighgp2_FD_193483 | JGI IMG/M metagenome (GOLD analysis project Ga0247610, IMG submission 193483) | Sheep rumen microbial communities from Palmerston North, Manawatu-Wanganui, New Zealand - 1742 DNA GHGhigh gp2 | ecosystem: Host-associated > Mammals > Digestive system > Stomach > Rumen...
AATATAATATGAGATTTACAACTATCTACATAAGATTTATATTGTTCAAAACATGGATTAATACTTGCTGAACAATGTAATCCCATATCTTTTAATATTTTATTTTGTTCTTTATTTCCACCGATAAATTCTTCATCTTGGGAAAATACAACATCCAACATATCAACAGGTCCAACTAATTTACTGTATTTTTATTGAATAATTGTACAGCCTTAGAATATTCTTCGGTATAAGTATAACCACTACAATAATATGTTTCTACTTTAGACATTATATTACCTCATACATTTCTGTATTATAATTATATCCCTCAAAATTAGATGTATCTTGGTTAAATCTTACACGACCAATTTGATAACTATTAAAACCACCACCATCTTGAAAGTCATATTTAAGATAAAATATCATATCATCTAATACTTGTTCACCCGTGTCTTTATCTATGTTATATCCAATAAAACCAGATTCAATATAAAGATTATTTAACATTACTTTACATATACCGATATATTCTTTAAGATTATCTGTATATAATGTTAATTTATAAACTCCCTTTGGGTTTGTTACCATAGATTTTAGTTTAATTTCTATACCACATCTTTTAGATAAATATTTTTCAATATCCTTTAAATACATATCTTCTAATGCTTTTCTTTGTTCTAATGGTGTTAAATCACCCAATAATCTTTCCAGATATGGTACAGTAACTTCTTCTTTATTAATTGTAATTTTAGTTACTGTATGATTTTCTAAAAGATATCTATAACATGTATCTCTATGGGTTCTTTGGAAGTATATTTTTCCGCCAATTTCTTTTATCTCATTATCCCAAGAAAGTCTATTTTTTAATTCTTTTTGATTACATCTTGAGGCTATATCTTTTGCATATTCTAAATAATTTAAACAACATCTTGCTTGAAATTTAGTTATAGTTAATGTTTCCATTTATATTACCTCATATTTTTCAGTTTCGTAATTATAACCTTCAAAATTCGATGTTTTTTCATTAAAACGGACTCTACCAAATTCATGACCATTTGTACCACCGTCAATATGTTCATAAGAAAAATGTAAAATAATTTTAGATAATTTTTGCTCTCCTGTTTCTTTATCTATATAATAACCTACATCTCCCCAAGTATTTGCTGTTATTTCTTTTAACATGGCTTTACAAATACCTGCATGTTCTACAAGGTTATCTGTATATAATTTCATATTCCACATACCTTGATTATCTTGATATATCTTCTTTTTAAATTTAATCGGTATTCCTGTTCTTTGAGAGGCATATTTTTCAATATCTTCAAGAAGCATATTTTCTAAAATATTCTTTTGTTCAACATCTGTTAAGTCATTTAAAAATTTTAATAAATCACTCACTTTAAATTTTTGTCCGTTAATTGTAACACTATCGTATACATCCAATTGAGTGTGGTCAGATATATCTATAGTTAATGTATACGTATTTCCTTCTGAAGTTCTTGTCCATAAAAAGACACCGTTTTCTTCTTTTATATTATCGTATTTTTCATTGTATGTTGCGGCTTGTCTTTCCACATAATTTAAATCTTTATGTTGTAAATCAACCTGAGCAAATCTCCAAGTATAGATTGCTTGTCTTGCTTGAAATTTAGTTAATTGTAAGGTTTCCATTTATACAGCATCCAATACTTCATCAATAATTTTTAAAATATATTCTTTGGTATATCTTTTATCACAGGAACTACCAAAAGCTAACTCTATCTTTTTACTGGTTATTACACCAATATCCCAAACAGAATAGTAAGAACCACCATTACTTTGGTCTCCTATTTCATAATATAAACCTCGGTACTGTCCTGTAATTTTTGTTTCTGTTAGCATATTAAATTCCTTTCTTAATTATAATTATACCATGTTTACAGAAAAAGTCAACCCTTTTGTTGAAACATACTAAAAATACTCAAAACAATAACTTTTGTAAATTTTCCTGAATTTTTAAATTAAAATATATATACCTTTCAATGGAAGGGTTAAAACGAGTTGAAAATTTTCAAAATAAAAGGTTTAAAATGTCGATATTTATAAACTTAGTAGAAACGTTATCTGATTTAATAAACGAGGAGAGTCTTAATGAAAAAATCATGTCAAAAAGAAAGGCTCGCCGTTTAAAACGTAAAAAAGCGGCTCTCGAAAAAGCGAAACAAGCTCAACAGAATGAACCTATTGAGGCTGAACTTATTGATGACAATTCATCAGGAAATGATGATAGCGGTAACACTTCCGATAATGACAATGAATTTAAACCTTTAATAGTCTATGATAAAAAATATGCAGAAGCTCAGGAAGATAAACGTACTGACTACTCAGAGAATTTTAAAACTTTTATCGGCAAATATAATACAATTTTAAGCAAATACTCTCCTATGTGGGAAAAAGCTGAACAAATATGGAATCAAGCAGGAAAGGATAAGCCTTGTCCTCAAGAAGCGTATGATTTATATAAACAAGCTATTGAAGGTTTCCAACAGGAGTTGGCAGATTTAGCTGAAAATGTATTCCCACAGCTTTCCGAACAAATGTATGATGAAGAAGTTGAATACATTGAAATGCAAATGACAGCGGCTAATAAATTCTTGGAAGAATACGGTAAGGCTATTGAAGCTCTTCATCCTGAACAACTTGAACTTCCTGATAAATTAAAAGACGAGGTTGGTACGGATGTGGCTACGGTGGATAAGGCTGACGTTGATATTAATAAAAAAGGTCATCATACAAACGTACATAAAGATAATAAAGGAAAAGATTTAATTTCTTTAGAAGAATTTAAAAAAATCACAAAAGAAACCAAAAACGCATGGAAAGGCATAACAGATGCTGAAAAAACATTATCTAATACAGGCTGGGTAGATTTTCTGAAAAAATATGCACATCCTTTAGAGTGGTTTAATGATACGGTTTGGAGTTTTATTACTTCTCAGGTTGTTAATGATTTGATTAAAACAATAATGTATTCTAACCCTATAACAGCCATGATTTATGACGGGAAGATTTTAAACTTTGGTGTTAAAAAGGGTTTGGATAATATAAGAGCTTATAGAGATAAACGAAAACAGTTAAGGGAGAAGAAAAGAGAAGAAGAACAAGCAAAAAAGAATCCAAAAGAATTTTATGATAAACGTGGTCTTCCAAAAAGTTTGAAAAATTGCACTTTAGAAGACATGAAAGTACAATTCTATGGAAATATTCATTTTGTCAACTTAACAAACACGGCTTATAATCATCCAGACACTGGTGCTGATGATAGTGCTTTTATTGAAGAAACTGTTAAATCTATTGAGGATGGATTTTATAATAAAAATAGAGAAACGGTCTACAAAAACTTTACTCAATTATTGAAAAAGCTTAATGAAATTGCTGATTATCAAGAGTGGGAAACAGCATATGATTTTGAAAATGCTATTATTGATGTGAGAGATGATAAAACAAAAAAACGTAAACAAAATGATTTAGAAAGATACAAAAATTCTAAATCAAAAAAGAGTAGTGCTGAAAATAAAGCCGACAAAGAATCAAACAATGCTGCACAAAGATTAATCGGTAAAATTCAGGCTGAATTGGAAAATAACACATCGGAACAAACTATTATAGATAAATATACTCAAGGAAATTACTCAAACTATTCTCGTGCTGAAATCGAAGACTTAATTGCACAGGCAAAGAATGAATCCTTGGTTATTTTAAACACTGAATTAAAACAACTGCTTGAAGCAGTCAGAGCATAAAAAGGAGAGAACATGAAATTAACAGACATTAATGAAATTAAAGAAGAAGGGTTGACTGTATTTATGCCTTCTGGTATTCAAGCAACCTTGTTTAATGAAGGAGAGAACATCTTAGTTAAATATTATAACTTAACTGAGGATAAATACTCAGTTGAAGATTTTAAAAAGTTGATTAGTGAAGGTATTGAAGTTTTTAATGAACCCGTTTCAATCCCTTCTCAAAGTGTCTTGATGGAGAGTCTTAAATCAAAAGGATTTATTAAACATTCACTTAACGAAGCAAAAGAAATGTCTTTAAAAGATGCTATAGGAAAAGATGAAAGTGAATTTGAATATTTTGAAGATATTATAGATTATATAAACGGTCAAGAACTTACTTCTACACCTAAAGAAGATGCATGGGCTACGATTGGTTTTGGCGGAGATATTATTGATGTTGAAAACATTTATACAGGAGAAGTAGCTCAGATAGTTTTAAATAATCCACCTAAATCCAGATATGTAGTTATAGAAAATAAAGTTATTGACCCACAAACAGGAAAAGGTTTAGAATTCCATGACGGTTATGCGGTTCGTATTCAAGAAAATGCTGAAAGAGAAAAAGTAAGCTTACCTCTTTCACAAGAAGATAATAATCTTTTAAATAGATTAGCTCAAAAAGGATATATTAGAAAATCCTTAAACGAAGCTTATAACTCTAAATGGACGACTGAATATTGTATTACATTAAAAGATGGTACCGAAGAATGGTTTACAAGTATGAGTAAAGCAGATACTTATTTTGAAGCTCATAAAGACGAAGTTTATGATTATGTATCTAAAGAGTTCAATCAATATGGCGATGAGGGGGATGTTGAAATATTTTATCGTGCTATAGATGAAAGTTTAAACGAGTCTAAAGGTTGGCATTGGTTCGTTTCTCAATATCCTGAAAAAGACTATGATTTAGAACCTTGTGATGTAGCTCTTATCGGTATAAACTCTGATGATACAGAACAAGTTCAAATGGTAGCTCTATGTGCTAAAAAAGACGAAAATCCAAAAGAAAGATATTTTTATGAAGTTTTTGCTGCATATCCCGATAAAGATAATTCAAACGGATATATTTATGAATCTTCTATCGGTGATTGGATAGGCTTTGAAAGCATGATAGATGCTTTAAAAGAATGGAATGAAGTTGAAAATAATGAACACGTTTTAGTTGATGATTTTACTCCACCTTCTCAAGACCTTATTGATACTGCCGAAAGAGTATTTAAACGTAATATCTTAAAAGAAGAAGATGAAACTGATGAGCAAGACGATAACGAAACTAAAATCGAAATTGAAATAAAAGATGATAAAGTAGAAATCGAAGGGGAAATAGACGGTAAAGAATTTGAAGTTGAACAACCTCTTGAAAAACCTGCTGAAACAGAAGAAGAAGAAGAAGAAGAAGAAGAAGAAATTAATGATGAAGAAAAACCTGAATTATCATCTTTTGAAGCAGAACTTGCTGATATTCAAGACGGTTTAATCGAGGCTGATGAAAACGGTGAAGATACATTAAAATCATTTTTTGGTCTTGAAGAAGCTGATTTTAAAACAAGAACTGAACTTATCAATAAGATAGAAAAAGAAACTGATTATGAAGTTGTTTCATCAGATGATTTAACTTTAAATATCAAAACAAAAGGTTCAGATGAAGAACCAAAATCTATCAATCTTAAACATGCACTAAAAGAGAATGATGAAGAAAGACACGAACAAATACGTGCCTTAGAAGATAAAATGCTTAAAGAGGCTGAATTGATTAGGTATAATTATATACAAGGGAATATTCCGGCAAGCAGATTTGATAGAGCATGCAAAGCCTTTGATAAAAAATATTCTAAAGCTTTTAAAGATTTGAAAAGTGATAGATTTGTACCGTTTAATGAATTAGCTAAAAGATTAAATGATAAGGAAAATGCTGAAATGGAAAAAGTAACAGAAGCTTTTGAACAAAAAGATTGCAAAGCAGGAAGTGTTTATACGGCTTTAAAGAAAAAAGAAGAAAAGAAAGAATATTTGACACAAGAATTTAAACTTGAACTTTTACAAGATTTGGATAAAATTGCAAGGGAATATCCTGATGTAAACATAAGAAAACAAGCAATTGAATACATGGATGAAGTAGGACTTCAAGAATATTATGATACGGAAAAGACTATAGCTTTTGTAAAAGAGTATCTTCCTATTCTTAAAAGACGTGTATTAGAAAATGTTGAAAAAGAAGAAGAAATTAAAGAAAGCTTAAACCCATCTATTCTTGTAAAGGATACTTTAGTTGAAATTAATGTTGTGGATGTTTCTAAAATAGACGATGAAACATATCGTTTCGTTAAACGTATTGAATTACCTGATGAAGCTTTCGATTTAGAATGTATTTATTATGCCGAACAAGGTTTATACGATTTTAAAGTTTTGACTCTTGCTCCATTAGAAGATGAAATTGATATTAATAAACAAAACACATATCTTTCACTTGATGATAAATACACTATTAAAAATTTAATTCAAGAAGCTAAAAAGACTTTTGAAAAACTTGCGGTGGCTGAAACACTTCAAGAAGCAGGAAACGGTTTAGAGAACATTTCAAATGACCTTCAAGACGGTAAAAAAGAAGGATTTGACCCTGTTGAATTTGGAAATTGGATTTGTGAAACTTCTATGGATGATAAATGGGAAAGCTTAACAAACGGAATGAAAGCATACCTTTTGAATATAATCGGTATTGAAGTTTTAGGTGAGATGGCTCTTGAAGATTTAGAAATTAAGTTTGATTATTATACTTGTTTAAATAGTGACCTAGATTCAAACGATTTAGAATCTTTGGGTATATTTGACGATGTTGATATATTAGAAATGATAAACGGTCAAGATACATTAACAATGCTGCTTTCATATGAAATTAAACATGATGATAAGACAGGTAAAGAAGAAGATGTAAAAGAAGAAAAATCTGAAAAGGCATCCTTAAAAGAGTCTTTGAATGAATCTGTTGAACCGATAAAAGAAGAATACGGAGAATATGAGGGACAATTAGATGAAGTTGCTAATGATATTGAAAAATATAATGATGCTAACGAAGGTAGTTTTGAGGTAGATGGTACTTCTTATGAATGGGGACCGTTAACTATCAACGGACAGACTTGGGAAGAGCTTGCTTTAGAGAACGAACATGTAAAAGAATGGATTCGTCACGAAATTGCTCTGCCGATAAAAGATGGTCATGATTATTATAATGGATTAGATTGTATTTTAATATTAGGTGAACATGAACTAAAAAAATACTATTTAGATGAAGATTGTCCTGCAAAAGAAGATTTCATAGCTGATATGGTGAAACTTGGTTGTGATGAAGAAAAATTAAAAGATGCTATTGACTATATCAAGAAAAACGGAGATAAAGACCGTTCTGATTGTAAAGAAGTTGAATGGTGGATTGATTATGATATAAATTTGGCTGAAGTCGAAAACGAAGAACCAGAAACTACTACTGTACATGTTACAAATGTTGAATGGGACACAGATGATGAAGAAGATTTAAAAGACTTGCCGACAGATTTCATGCTATCTTTTGAACATTATCCTGATGGAGATTTTGATGAAGAAATATCTGATGCTATATCAGATAAATACGGTTTTACTCATATAGGATTTAATTGGATTATGGATGAAAGTTTAAAAGAACAATTCAAACTTAAGGCTAAAAAGAAAAAGAAGAAAATTGATGATGCTTTAAATGAATGGATAAAAGCAGATTGGCATGTAGTTTTAAAAGACGGAACAGAAAAAGTATTTGATGACCAAGCAGAATCTGAAAAATATTTTAATCAAAATTTTCATAAAGATAATGTAGAACAATATTACATGCAAGCTCTTGAACCTGAAACAGATGAAGTAATTTTTAAAAGAGATTTATATGCTGAGAAAATAAATGAAAATAAAAAAGGGATAGGTAAAATGAGAAAAGTTAATGAAGATGCTTACAAAGTCTACAATACGATTGAAGGCTTGGATTGCGGAACATTTAACTCTTGGAATGATGTTCAAGACTACTTGAATGCGACTTGGGGGGAATATGTAGCTTCTAAAGTTAAGGAAAACCCTGAATTTGGTACAGATGAAGATAAAGATTGTTTCTTTGGAAATTTTGAGTTCGACATCGTTCCTGTGGAAGAACCTGCAATCGTTGCTGTAGAACTTGAACCAGAAGTTTGTCCTGAATGTGGAGAAACTGAATGTGTATGTTCTGATGAACTTACTCCGGAAGGAACTGAAAAAGAAGAACTTATGCAATCAGATGATTATGTTGAAGTTGAAGGTGTAACCGCTGACCCAGATAAAGTTGACAAGATTGACGGTCCGATTATGTTTACACCTGAAGAAACAGAAGTATTAAATAATTTAGAAGTAGGAGAAAAGGTTTTACTTCCTAATGAACAACCTGATACAGACCACGAATATGAACTTGGTGGTGCGACAGAAGTCATTAAAACAGATATAAATGACCAGAGTGGTAATGATGAAGAGGTAGAATCGGAGGAAAGCACTGAAATAAATCCAGACATTGAGGCTTTTATCGCCAAAGCTCTGGAAGATAAAGAGGTAAACGAGAATATGGATAAAAAAGAAGTTAAAGCATGTCCTACATGCGGCAAAATTAAATGTGAATGCAAAAAAGATGAATCTTTTAAAGACGGTATGATTACAGATATTAATGAACTCGATTTTCCTGATGCAATGCATTCAGCAGTTGATACCAATGAAGATGGAGAATTGTACAAAATATCTGACATAGCTAAAGAAGTAGCCGAACTTAAAGACTCATTCAAATCTGAATTGGATGCAATAAAAAATGATTTTAAAACTCTTTTAGCAGAGTTAAAAAATGATATTAAAGCAGATGTAAAAGATATTCAAGTTGATGTCACTTCTAAGCTTGATAATACAGATGCAAGAATTGCTGATTTGACGGCTGAAGAGGAAGAACTTGAATTAGAAAACGAAGAACCGACTAAAGCACCTGCTAAATCTCAAGAAGAAGAGGAAGAATTAAATCTTGAAAATGAAGCACCTGAAAAAGTTGAAGAATCTCTTAATGCTGATACAATGGAGCAAGCTTTTAAAGACGGTATAATGACAGAAGAAATGAAAATTGCACAAGCTAAAGAATTTGCAAGAACAAATCCGATTTATGAACAAATGAAAGATGTTATAAGAATGAGCAAATTAGAAGGTAAAAAGATGTCCGTTGATACACTTGCTCAAAAACTCAGAGAAGAATACGGTGTAAGAACAGATATTGAAGTAATTTTTGAATCTATTTGTACGGCTTGTGAATATACACCGATTAAAAAATATATCATACCGAAAGAAATAGAAGAAAAATTAATCCATGAAAAAGAGCTTGGTATTGCAAATCGTTTCTTAAAAACAGGTTTACAAGATGCCATGGTTGTAGCTAAAGAAAACGAATTGAAAGAAACTATATCACAGATTACAAAAAAGGCTGTTGATAAATATGCCGCTCAAGGTGAAGCAGGAAAACAAAAAATCAAAGCGGCTATTGATTTAACTACAGATAATGAACAAGATAAAGAAGATGCAATTGATTATGCTGTTGAAAAAGTGGGCAGTATGTCAGAATCAATTGATACAAGTTCACCAAACGGCTTGATGAAGGGTTTATTGAAAACAAGCAACAATGCATTATTTGGAAACATAATGCAACAAAGCACAGGACTTCAAGCAATCAATGCACCTAAACTTCCAAAAAGATAATAACAAATCGTCTCAATAAAAAAGAGGGCTGAATTTCAGTCCTCTTTTTTTTTTGTACTTAGTTCCTAAAAATTAAGAAACCTTTGTATAATCTCTACCACAATATGATTATACACATAAATTTATTCTTTGTCAAGCATTATTCCCTAGTCTTTAAGAATAGTAATTTTTTAGTGAATTTTTTAATTAAAATATAGGGATTTTACCCTATACAGATAGGTGATTTATCCGACCTAAAAGAAGAGAGTAAACTCCTTAAAAACACAAAAGATGAAGGACTCTATAAGTCGAAAGGAATGGTTTGAACTGATGACAAGTATTTACAAAGGTGATGACACAAATGCTTTTGGCCAAGACTTTATTAAGATTAACTTGAAAAATGCTGGGGATTACACGATTTCTAAAGTTATCTTCCAATGTGGTCCTGTCCAGAAGGTTTACACACGACCACAATTTCCGATTTATGTGAACTTTTCACATAACGAATCAGTAAGGTTACAAAAAGAGAGCACGTGTTATTTACAAGTTTTTGACGAAAAAGGTTTAAGACAAACTTGTGAAGGAACACTTACATTTACAGCGAATGCGAAGGTGATAAACGATGAGCCAAACAGAAGACCAAGTATTACAGGCTGATTTTGAGATTGTTGCAAAAGAACCAATTGAGGCTACTTTTACCATCAGTCCAAATATTACAGACCTAAATTTTGAATTTACTCAGGAAGAACCTGCGTCTACCTGGGTTATTGAACACAACTTAGGTAAATATCCAAGTGTTACTATTGTCAATCCTTCTGGAGAGATGGTTCAAACGGATTATACCTATATAAATGAAAACACCATCGAAGTGTACTTTGCCAGTGCCTTCGCTGGAAAAGCATACTTAAATTAAGGCTAACTACAGGGGGTGTGTGTCCTGTAGTTCCAAGTATAAAACACACAAAGGTAGTTACAAGAAAAGGAGACAAAGAATATGAAATTCTTAAACAACGTAGACTTACAAAAGAACGAAATTCAAAACTTTCGTGTCCACAATCTAGCCGAAGCTCCTGCAAATCCTGTGGTTGGTCAACACTACTTTAACACAACAACCAACACAGAATATGTATGGGACGGTTCTAAGTGGATTGATGCTTTATCACAAGGTGATTACACATTCATCAACGGTATCGCAGAAGACGACAACAGAAACGTTGGTTTAACAGCCGCTACAACAACAGCAATCGGTGGTGTTATTGTTGGTTCTAACATTGATGTAAACAACGGAACAATCAGTGTTAAAGATGCAACAAATGCACAAAAAGGTTTAATCCAAATTGCTACAGATGCTGAGGCTGCCACTGGAACAAACGAAACAAAAGCAGTTAATGCTAAACAAGTTGAAGCTCAAATCCAAGCAGACATCGCTGACAAGATTGAATTAACAGACTTATCAGCAACAGGTCCTGTTCTTTACAACGATGCTACAGGTGTTATTTCAGGAGACTTTGATGCAGCTCCTACAGAAAATTCTAATAAATTTATCAGTTCAGGTGCTGTATTTGCAAATGAAGTTTCTGATGTTGAAGCAAAAGCTAATGCAGCAGATACATTTGTTGTTACAAAAGCTGGCGTTGATACAGAAATTACAATTAACGATGTAGCACACGCTGTAAAAGCTGACCAAGATGAAGATGGTAATAACATTAAATCAACTTATGCTACAAAAGCAGAAGTAGCTGATGATATTACATTAGCAGACCTTTCAGCAACAGCTCCTATCACATACAATGATGCAACTGGTGTTATCAGCGCTGAATTTGATACAGTTCCAACTGCTGATTCTAACAAATTAATGAAATCTAAAGATATTAAAGCAGCTTTAGAAGAATTGGGTGACGGTGCTGTTAAGAATGTTGCATTAAAAGCAGAAACAACTGATACAATCACTGTTACAAAAGGTGATGATACATCAGCAGATATTAAGATTGCTAAGGTTGATGAAGCAGCTAGTTTAACTGGTGTTACAGCATCTGCGGCAGAATTAAATATCTTAGATGGTGCTACATTAACTACAGACGAATTAAATTATGTAGATGGTGTTACATCTAATATCCAAACTCAATTAGATGCTAAAGTTGACAGATTGGAAACAAAACCGACTGCTGGTTCTTATACAAAGGTTACTATCAATGCAGAAGGTCAAGTAACAGCAGGTGCAAACTTAGCAGAAGCTGATATCCCAGAATTACATTTAGCTAAAATTACAGATGTAACAGCTACAGCAGCCGAAGTAAGTGAATTACATGAAGCTGGTGCTGTAAAAGCTGACTTTGTTAAGTTACACGGTTTAACAGCTACAGCAGCAGAATTAAATGAAATCCATGAGTCTGGTGTAGAACAAGCAGATTTAGCAAAATTACATGCCGTAACTGTAACAGCAGCTCAAATCAATGCAATTGCTGAAGTTGATGCTGATGACCTTGCTAAATTGGCAGACATTACTGCTACAGCAGAAGAAATCAATGTATTAGACGGTATTACTGCTACAACAGCTCAATTAAACAAAGCTGCAAACTTAGACAACTGTGATGCTGCTGATTTAACTAAATTACATGACATTACAGTTACTGCCGCTGAAATTAATAACATCGTTAACAAAATTGAATTAACAGACCTTTCAGCAGTAGGACCTATCACTTATAACAACGCTAACGGTGAAATCTCAGCAACATTTGATAATGCTCCTACAGATGACTCTAACAATTTAGTTAAATCTGGTGCAATCAAGGCTGCTTTAGATGATAAAGTTGATTCATCTTTATTAGGTGTAGCAAACGGTGTTGCAACATTAGATGAAAACGGTTTAGTTCCGGCAGCTCAATTACCTTCTTACGTTGATGATATTATCGACTTATTAGCAATCGGTGCAACTGCTCCTGCAACTTGTGCTAAAGGAGATAAATACTTCAACACAACTTCTAAGAAAGTATTTACAGCTACAGCCGCAAATACTTGGGGTGCAGAAGGAAAAGACCCAGAAGCTGATAAAATCTATGTAAACCTTGAAAACAACATGGCTTACAGATGGTCTGGTACTGCAATGGTTCAAATCGGTGCAGATAAATTATTAGGCTTCAACGGTACTATCGAAGGTGACGGAACAACTTCTACATTCAACATCAACCACAACTTGGGAACAAGAAATGTTGTATTTGAAATCTATGAAGCAGCATCACCTTATGAAAAGGTATATGTTCAAGTATTACACACTTCATTAACACAATTACAAGTTGTATTTGGTACTGCTCCAGCAGTTGGTGACAACTACAACATTACAGTAATTGCTATTGGTTAATAACATTAATTTTTAAGGGGTACGGCAGGAGTCAAATCCTGCCCCCTTTTAAAAATATTTTAATATATAGAGAAAAGGAAAGTAGAAATGCCAGGAAAACATTTTGATTTAGATAGGGATGTTCTGCTTGGTGGGGAGAATGCTAGTGATATAACGATTGCCTCACAAAAAGCAACTAAAACCTATATCGACACTAAGAACAATGATAAACAAGATAAAATCACATCAACTAATAAATTGAGTGCTGATTTAATTAAAGACGGTACTACAAACAAGGTTGTTACAGCAACGGAAAAATCAACTTGGAGTGGAAAGCAAGATGCTATAGCAGATTTAGCTGACATTCGTTCTGGTGCCGAAGCTGGCGCAACTGCTTTACAACCAAATGACGATATATCCGAATTAAATAATGATGCAGGATATATTACTAAAGATGTAAATAATTTAACTAATTATACAACCACAACAGATTTAAATACGGCTTTATCAGAAAAGGTTGATAAAGTAAACGGTAAGGGTTTAAGTACAGAAGATTACACAAGTGCTGAAAAAACAAAACTTGCGGGACTTGAAAATTATACATTACCAAAAGCTTCGGAAAATACATTGGGTGGTATTAAAGTCGGTGAAAATTTGTCGATTGATGAAAACGGTGTATTAAGCGCCGATGCACAAAAAATAACAGTTGATTCTGCTTTAAGTGCTACAAGTGAAAACCCTGTACAAAACAAAGTAATTAAATCAGCTTTAGACGGTAAAGCTGCAAGTTCTCATAATCATACAAAATCAGAAATAACAGATTTTCCGACAAATGTTTCTGATTTTACCAACGATGCCGGTTATTTAACAAGCGAAGATATATCTTCTGTATTTGTTTATAAAGGCACTAAAGCTACAGTAGATGCTTTACCAACGGCAGGAAATAAAAAGGGAGATGTTTGGACAGTTTCGGCAGACGGTGCTGAATACGTATGGGATGGCAGTAAGTGGGAATATTTAGGACAAGTTTTAGATTTGTCTGGATATCAAACTAAAATCACATCCACAAACAAATTAAATGCCGACTTATTATCAGAAGGCACTACTAATAAGTTAGTTTCAGCAAGTGAAAAAACTACATGGTCTGGTAAACAGGACGCAATCTCTGATTTAAGCACAATCAGAAGTAATGCTACTGCCGGTAAAGCTGCTAAAGATGCAGTTGATGTTATGGGAGATATTATATCTCATGATGCTGATGAGTTCCAAGTAGCTGGTGATTATGCTGCTGAAAATCATACACATGCTATTACAGATGTTACAAATTTACAAACTGCTTTAGACGGAAAACAAGCAAGTATCAATTCATCTAATAAATTAAGTGCCGACCTTATTTCGGAAGGTACAACAAACAAACTTGTTTCTGCTACTGAAAAAGCTACGTGGTCAGGCAAACAAGATGCTTTAAGCACAACACAACTGAATAATATTACAGCAGCAGGTACAGCACTTCAACCAAACGACAATGTTTCAGAGCTTACAAATGATGCTGGATATCTTGTTGCAAGTGATATTTCAGGTAAAGCAGACGCAAGTGATGTTTATACAAAAACTGAAATAGACGGAAAACTTTCCGGAGCTATGCATTTTAAAGGAACAGTTGCAACTGTTTCAGCATTACCTGCAAGCGGTAACACTCAAGGTGATATGTACAATGTTAAATCAACAGGTGCAAATTATGCTTGGGATGGTTCAGCTTGGGATAAACTTTCAGAAAACGTTGACCTTTCTGGACTTCAAACTAAAATTACTTCAACTAATAAATTAGATGCTGATTTAGTTGATGATACAAGTTCAACACATAAATTCGTTTCAGCAAGTGAAAAATCTGCTTGGTCAGGTAAACAAGATGCTATTGATGATTTAAGCACAATAAGAACAAACGCTACAGCAGGTGCTGGAGCAGCATCAACCATCTCAGGATATGGAGATATTGTTACACATAATGCGGATGAATTTTTAACTGAACACCAAGATATATCAGGTAAACAGGATAAGATTACTTCATCAAGTAAGCTTTCGGCTGATTTAATTCAAGACGGTACAACCAATAAAGTTGTAACACAAACCGAAAAGAATACATGGTCTGGAAAACAAGATGCTTTAACCTCAACACAAATATCTAATATTGCAAAAGGTGGTACAGCAGTACAGCCTGGGGATTTAGCTGATGTTGCTACAAGCGGGGATTATAACGATTTAGAAAATAAACCGACTATTCCAACAGTTCCGACAAATGTATCAGCATTTACAAACGATGCAGGATATTTAACTGCTCACCAAAGTTTAGAAGGTAAACAAGACAAAATTACCTCTACAAATAAATTATCTGCTGACTTGATAGCTGACGGAACAACAAATAAAACGGTTACTGCAACTGAGAAATCAACTTGGTCGGGAAAACAGGATGCTTTAAGTTCTGCACAAATTTCAAACATTGCAAAGGGTGGTACTGCTTTACAACCAAATGATAATGTTTCTGAATTAATAAACGATGCAGGATATTTAGTAGAAGCTGATTTAGCTGATTATGCTAAATCTGAGGATATACCTACCGACTATGTTCCGAATACAAGAACTATTAATAATAAGCAATTAAATAAAAATATCACATTATCAGCAAGTGATGTTGGAGCACAAGCTACAATTACATCTTCAAATAAACTTAGTGCAGATTTATTAAGTGAAGGTACAACGAATAAATTAGTTTCGGCAACAGAAAAATCTACATGGAGCGGAAAACAAGATGCAATTTCTGATTTGGGTACGATAAGAACAAATGCTTCAAACGGTGCAAGTGCTTATACAACTATTCAAGGTTACGGTGATATTGTTACCCATGACGCTGATGAGTTCTTGACAGAACACCAAGATATATCGGGTAAACAAGATGTGATTGATTCTACTCATAAGTTAAGTTCCGATTTAGTAGATGATACCAATAAAACACATAAATTCGTTTCAGCTACTGAAAAGTCTACATGGAACGGCAAACAAGACGCTCTATCAGCAACACAATTAAGTAATATTACCAAAGGTGGAACAGCAATTCAACCTAATGATAATATATCTAAATTAACAAATGATGCAGGATACCTAACCGAACATCAAGACATTTCAGGCAAAGCTGATAAAGCCACTACTTTAGCTGGATACGGTATTACAGATGCTTACACTAAAACCGAATTAGACGGCAAATTAGCATCAGGTATGCATTATAAAGGAACAAAGACTTCCGTTTCAGCTTTACCGTCATCAGGTAATGAAATCGGAGATTTATGGAATGTTGAAGATACAGGAGCTAATTATGCATGGAACGGTACTGCATGGGATAAATTATCAGAAAATGTTGATTTATCAGGTTTAGTTACTAAAACCACAAAAGTTAATGGAAAAGCCTTAAGTGGTGATATTACCTTAACCTATACCGATGTTAATGCTTTACCTGCTAATACAGCTATTCCGTCTAAAACATCCGATTTAACTAATGATAGTGATTTCATTACAAGTTCTGCTTTACCTACAAAGGTATCAGACTTGACAAATGACTCTGGTTTTATTTCGGGAATAACAGAATCTGATGTAACCACAGCATTAGGCTACACTCCTTATGATTCAGCTAACCCTAACGGATACACATCTAATACCGGTACTATTACAGGAATTAAAATGAATGGTGCTACTAAGGGCACATCAGGAATTGTCGACCTTGGTACTGTAATCACTGCTCACCAATCTTTAGATGGTAAACAAGATAAAATTACTTCTACAAATAAATTATCGGCTGATTTATTGAGTGAGGGAACTACAAACAAGTTAGTATCGGCTTCTGAAAAAACTACTTGGAATGGCAAACAAGATGCTATTTCAGATTTAGCTACAATCAGAAACGGAGCAAGTGCTGGTGCTACAGCAGTTCAACCAGGTGATTTGGCTGATGTAGCAACAAGCGGAAGCTATAATGATTTAGAAGACAAACCTACAATACCTAGTGCTGTAACTGAAACAACAGTTTCAGGATGGGGATTCACTAAAAATACTGGTACGGTAACAGGTATTAAAATGAACGGTTCCAGCAAAGGTACTTCTGGTGTTGTAGACTTGGGAACTGTTATTACGGCTCACCAAGACATTTCAGGTAAACAAGATAAGATTACTTCAACTAACAAGTTGAGTGCTGACTTACTTTCAGAAGGTACAACTAATAAACTTGTTTCTTCAACTGAAAAAACAACTTGGAATAACAAGCTTGACAGTTCTGCAATATCTGATATGGCTACACAAACTTGGGTAGGAGAACAAGGTTTCTTAACATCTGTTCCTACACATAACCAAGCTTCAAATACAATTAATGTACTAACAGGATACAGCAAATCTGTTTCAGGTGGTACGGGAGCTTTAACAACAACCGATAACTTGAATAAGGCTTTAGCAAAATTAGAAAATGCTTTAGACGGTAAACAAGCAAGCGGTAACTATTTGACAGAAATCACAAGTTCTGATGTTACAACAGCTCTAGGTTTCACACCTTATAATGCCACTAACCCTAACGGATATACTTCTAATACAGGTACTATCACAGGCATCAAGATGAACGGAGCAAGTAAAGGTACTTCTGGAGTGGTTGATTTAGGTACTGTACTTACATCACACCAATCTTTAGATGCTTATGCTAAGACAGCAGACTTAGCTGAAGTTGCAACTTCTGGAAGTTATAATGATTTAACTGACCTTCCTACAATACCTACTGTAGGAAATGCAGAAATCGAAATTCAGAAAAACGGTACAAAAGTTGATAGTTTCACCACAAACCAAAGTGGTTCTAAAAAAACTATTAATATTTCTGTTCCTACAAAGGCAAGTGATATAGGAGCTGCTGCAAGCTCTCATACTCATACATCAGCTAATATTACTGATTTATCAACAACAATCAGTAATGCTATTTCTGGAAAAGCCGATTCAGCAACATCGTTATCTGGTTATGGTATCACAGATGCTTATACAAAATCTGAAATAGATGGTATGGTATCAGCAGGTATGCATTATAAAGGAACAAAAACAAGTGCCTCAGCACTTCCTTCAACAGGAAATACTATAGGTGATTTGTGGAATGTTTCAGATACCGGTGCAAACTATGCATGGAATGGAACAGCTTGGGATAAATTATCTGAAAATATAGATTTATCAGGTTATGTTCCAACTTCAAGAACAATCAACGGTAAAGCCTTGACAGGTAATATATCTTTAACAGCTTCGGATGTTTCAGCATTACCTTCAAGTACAGTAATTCCTACAGTTGTAAATACATACTCAGCAACGGGTACGGATGCAATTTCTGGTAAAGGTGTTAAAGCAGCTTTAGATACGTTATCTATTCCAGAAAATACATCTGATTTAACCAATGACTCTGGCTTTATTACAGGAATTACAAAGTCAGACGTTACAACTGCTTTGGGTTATACACCATACAATTCTACTAACCCTAACGGTTATACATCAAATGTTGGTACAATTACCGGTATTAAGATGAATGGTGCTAGTAAAGGTACATCAGGAGTTGTTGATTTAGGTACTGTAATCACTGATATTTCAGGAAAGCAAGACGTCATTTCTTCAACTAATAAACTTTCAGCGGATTTATTGAGTGAAGGTACTACAAACAAACTCGTTTCAGCTAGTGAAAAAACAACTTGGAACGGTAAACAAAATGCACTATCATCAACTCAATTAGCTAATATAACCGCTGCGGGTACTGCTTTACAGCCTAATAATAACATATCTGAATTAACAAATGATGCAGGATATATTACAGATTCGGCATTATCCGGTTTAGCTACAGATTCTTTGGTAATGCACTTAGCAGGAACTGAAACGATTACAGGTAACAAGACCTTCTCAGGCACTGTTGCTTTAGGAGCAAACGCTACAGCTACAACACCGGCAACTTCAAGCAATTCAACTGCTGTTGCAACTACAGCTTTCGTTAAAGCTCAAGGATACTTAACATCGTTATCAAACGGAACTGGTATTAGTGTTTCAGGTAATACAATTACTAACACAGGTGTCACGGCTATTGCAGAAGGAAGTACAAACGGTGCTATCTCAGTTACAGCAAACGGAAGCACAAGCAGTATTTCTGTTCACGGTTTAGGTTCAGCCGCTTATGCAGCTACAACAGATTTTGCGGCTGCATCACACAATCAGGCATCAAGTACGATTAATGCTTTGACAGGATATACAATTGCAACATCTTCTCAGGCAATAACCGCAACAGATAGCTTGAACACAGCTCTTGGTAAACTGGAATACAAATGTAATAATGCTACTGTAAGCACTATTACCGTAGGAATGTTATCAGGTTCATAAATAGAAGAGGAATAGGGGAGAGTTAGTTTCTCCCCTTTATATAAAAAAGGACTGCTGAATGTCAATTCAATCCGAGATAAATACAGCCTCAGTGGCCATTGACGATATAAAAACAGAAATAAGAAACCACGGTGTAAGTGTTTTAGCCACGGATACCGTGGTATCTTTGAAAACCAAAATTGACCAAATCGAAAATACAGCTTATCCCTTCTCAAATAATGTACTAACAGATATTATAGAGGGAACAATACAGTATCTTTATGATACCGAACTTCTATATATTCGTCCATATTGTTTTGCAGGATGTAATCTGTTTAAGCTTGGCTGGTTTACAAAACTCAAAAAACTATGCCCCCATTCTTTTGACGGTTGCAGAATTTTTGATACTTTAATACTTGATGTACCTGAAAGAAGTGAAACAGATAATCTGGTTGTTTTAGAGAGTGTAAATGCGTTTAAGAATACACCTATAGGAAATTTAAACGGGAATATATATGTAAAAGATAATTTGG
>Ga0247610_10002780_pt1 | contig 19819 bp, 13 predicted proteins | sample 174DNAGHGhighgp2_FD_193483 | JGI IMG/M metagenome (GOLD analysis project Ga0247610, IMG submission 193483) | Sheep rumen microbial communities from Palmerston North, Manawatu-Wanganui, New Zealand - 1742 DNA GHGhigh gp2 | ecosystem: Host-associated > Mammals > Digestive system > Stomach > Rumen...
GACTAAGCCAAGCCAAACCGCTGAAGAACGAACGCGTCTGGCGTTTGCGAGTAAACTTATTGTTGCCGATTATCAAACCGCCCACATAGACAGCAAGATACGTGTTGCCTTGCAGGTAATAGGTCACGGAAAAAATAAAAATACATGCCGTCAACACCATAATGGGGTATAACGCCTCGTTACCCAATTTCACTTTCCGCATCAAAAGCACCAACCCTTGGCCGAAAGCAAAGCCTAATACGGAACCCATAACGAGCTGAATGACAATCGTTTGGACTATCGGAAGCGCCTCTACTTCTGTTTCGCCGGCCAGCACAATGCCGATAAGAGTAGTCGTCAATACATACGCCATCGGGTCATTGGCGCCAGACTCCAACTCCAATAACGGACGGAGATTATGTTTCAGTCCTATTCCGTTCGTGCGGAGCACGGAGAACACACTCGCACTGTCTGTACTTGACATCGTTGCGGCCATCAGTAACGCCAGCCAGATGGATACGGTCGTAACGGCATTAATCCAGCCGAAAATATAGTAAATCAGGATTCCTGTTATCGCGCAGGTCAGAAGCACTCCTAAAGTCGCAAGCGTGATACCCGGCACCAAAACGGACTTGATATCGCTCAAACGTGTCTCCATACCGCCCGTAAAAAGAATAATGCACATCGCTAATGTACTCAGCGCCTGAGCCGTTTCTGTCTTGATTTCTACCGGTACGCCGCCTACCAGAGATGCTACGCCGTGCGAACCGAACAACATTCCCACACCCAAAAACAGCAACAAGGCGGGGACGCCGTACTTGTAACCGATTTTGTCGGCAAAAATGCTGACAAAGAATAGCAGCGACAATATTAACAAGACTAACTCAACGTGCATTTTTTATCGAGACACTTACGAGACACTTACGAGACAGTATCGAGAGACTATCGGGATCCCAACGTTATTTTTTGTTCAATAGAAACTCCTCGATGATACGAACTATTTCCTCTTTCGGGTACAAACCTTTCAGCATCATCGGCTTGCCTTCCTTCGGAATATACAGCACCTGCGGAATCGAATTGATTCCGAACACGTACGCCAACTCGCGCTCAAGCTCCGTGTCTGACTTATAAAACGTCACTTGACCGCAATATGTCTGACTCAATTCATCCATTATTGGCGCCAAACGCTTGCACGGACCACACCAAGTCGTGTAAAAATCAATAATACATGGCTGATCGCCGCGGTATTTCCACTCTTTGTCTGTCTTGTAGTCAAACACACGCGCACGGAATTGGTCGGTGGTCAGATACACCACATCTTCCGCAGACACAAGCAGCGATACGCTACACAATAATATCTGTAAAAAAACTTTTTTCATAGGCCTTTATAAACAAAAACGACGACAAAATTACAAAAAAGTTTTCATATATGCAAGAAAAATGAAGAAAATCAACAATTACAGCCGTTTTTTCTTGCACAATTCAAAAATTATTTGTACTTTTGCAGCCGATTTTGAAAATTAACATTCGAAAAGATGACTAAATTGAAAGATATCCTTGCCATTACGGGCAAGCCGGGTTTGTACAAATTGGTTAGTAGGGGAAACAACATGCTGATCGTCGAGAGTCTCGTGGACGGCAAAAGGATGCCAACTTATGCACGTGACCGTATCGTGGCCCTTAGCGATGTGTCTATGTTTACCAATGCGGATGATGTTTCGTTGAGTGAAGTGCTGACCAACGCCGGGAAGAAAGAGGAACTCAAACCCGTAGCGATGGATCCAAAGAAAGCGGACAATAAACAACTGCAAGCTTGGTTTGACGAAGTACTGCCCGACTGGGATCGTGACCGAGTTTATCCGTCCGACATCCGCAAACTGATCCAGTGGTACAATATCCTCATCAATGCCGGAATCACAGATTTCAGTTTGGATGAGGAACAACCGCAAGAATAACAACCGCAAAAATAAAATCTTTCAGCGCAGCGGTCTATATACGAACGTTTGCTTTTAAAAAGCATTATTGATAGCATAGAATCTGTAGCGCCACGGAGTGCCCAGGAACAATGGGATAACTCGGGAATGCAGGTAGGTGACACAGGACGGGATATTCAATCTGTCCTCTTGACCACAGACGTTAATCCGGACGTGGTCAATGAAGCCGTTATGTGCGGGTGTCAACTGATTGTTTCGCATCATCCCCTGCTTTTTCATGGACTAAAGCAAGTCTGCGGACAAACACCGCAGGCACGAGCCGTGGAATTGGCTATCAAAAACGACATTGCCATCTACTCGGCGCACACAAACCTGGATGTCGCCCAAAACGGCATCAATACACGACTGGCAAAAAAACTTAACCTAACCGATATCAATTTTCTGACGGATAGCGGTTTAGGTGTCATCGGACATCTGCCGCAACCCGTTTCGTACGAAGAATTCATCCGCTTCGTGCACGAAACCTTAAATTGTACGTACGTGCGTTTCACGCAACCCGCGAAACAAACCGTACAAACGGTTGCTCTATGCGGCGGTTCCGGAGCGGAGTTCATCGGAGAAGCGGTTCGGCAAGGAGCCGATGTCTTTCTGACTGCCGATTGCAAATACCATGAATTCCAGGATGCTGATGGCCAAATAGGCCTCATCGACATTGACCACTGGATAAGTGAACGGCACGCAAGAGAGATTTTTGAAGACATACTCACGCCGCTCGGACTCAAATGTATTATTAGTCAAACAGATAAAACACCTATACAAGTATGGCAAGAACTAAAGAATTAACCGTAGAAGATCGTCTGAAGATCTTGTACGAACTGCAGCAAGTGGACACCAAGATTGACAACTTGCGCACATTGGCAGGCGAACTGCCGCAAGAAGTGAAAGATATGGCGGACGAAGTGGAGGGCCTCAAGACACGTCTGTCCAACATCGAGAACGAAATCAAAGAGTGCGAAACGCAAATCTCTGACCACCGTGTGCGGACGGAGAACGCCAACGCGTCTATTTCGCGGTACAAAGAACAACAGAACAGCGTTCGCAATAACCGTGAGTTCGACAATCTGAACAAGGAAATTGAGTACCAGGAACTGGAAATCGAAGCCTCACAGCGCAAAATCAAACACTACTCCGCTGAACTCGAAGCTCGTCTCCAGGACAAAGCAAAAACAACCAAAGACATTGAGGAGCGCACGGTTGACCTCAACCAGAAACGGTCTGAATTGGACCAGATTCTCGCGGAAACAAAGTCCGAAACAGAAGCACTGGTACTCCGTGCAGGTGAATTGGAGAAAAAAGTGGAAGAGCGCCTACTGACGGCTTTCAAACGTATCCGCAAAAACGCACGGAACGGACTCGCTGTAGTGAAAATCGAGCGCGACTCTTGCGGAGGTTGCCACGCTAAAATACCTGCTCAACGGCAATTGGATATCCGTACTCGCAAGAAAATCATTGTGTGCGAGTTCTGCGGACGTATTCTCGTTGACCCGGAAATGTAAGTACAAGACCAATTACAACTATCAGGCTGATGAGGCCTAACCACCAATTGGAGCCGGCACCGATCGTGTCGGCCCATTTTATAGATAGATGATAACTGACCACGGCAACCGCATTGTTGGTAAAATGCATGACAATCGGTACCCACAAACTGCCTGACCATACAAAACAATATCCGAATAACGCACCCATTAGCATTCTCGGCACGAAGCCGTAAAACTGCATATGTATCGCAGAGAACACAAAAGCCGTTACCCAGATTGCAACATGAACACGGCGTTTTTCTTCTCTTGAAAGAGCATTCTCACCACCCGGATTTCGTCCCAGAATCTGTTGCAAAGTGCCTCTGAAAGTAAACTCCTCCGATAGAGCAGGAAGGAGTGCCAAAAGACCCACATTCAGCACGACACCCCATATACTGTCTGCCTGCAAAAAACGCTCCGTTAATTGTGCGGCATTTTCCTCCTGCTGACGCAAAAAATGTTCGATGAAATCGAGACTTTCCGGCAATTCAACACGGCTGTTCAAATCTGCTAAAAGGTTAATGGCGGGGATTGCACACACCATTATTCCGACACCCCATACAAACGACTTCCAATCTGTCTTTTGACTCAGTCCAAGCCAGCGGAAAGGCTTCCGGTTTTCGTCACACAACATCGCCACAAAAACAGGAGGCAAGAGGAATGTTCCTATGGTCTGAAATAACTGCAACAATTTTAATGATTCTGTCGATTGGCTACCACCGGAAACGAACACCCAGACACCCATCGCCAACAGCGTCAAAGCAGCCATGATTCCCAGCCACACAACTATCTGCACAAAACGGTTCTTCATAACATTTTTTCATTTGAGACTGCAAAAATACAAAAAAATTTGCATATATCAAAATATTTTAGTAATTTTGCACGCAAAATAATTTTATAAACCAATAATGAAACTTTTTAACGAATACAAACATCTGGATTTGCCTGCGTTGAGCCGCGAAGTGCTGGCACAATGGGAGGAAGAACATTTATTTGAAAAGAGTATCCAAACGCGCGAAGGACACACACCCTTCCTTTTCTTTGAAGGACCGCCTTCCGCTAACGGAAAACCGGGTATCCACCACGTTATGGCGCGTACCATTAAGGACACTTTCTGCCGCTTCAAAACCATGCAGGGTTTTCAGGTGCGCAGAAAGGCAGGTTGGGATACGCACGGTCTGCCGGTTGAACTGGGAGTAGAAAAAATGCTCGGTATCACGAAGGAGGATATCGGCAAGAAAATTTCTGTCGATGACTACAACGCCGCTTGTCGTCGGGAGGTAATGAAATATACCGCCGAGTGGACCGACCTTACCAAGCAAATGGGATACTGGGTGGACCTCGACAACCCCTATATCACCTACGACAACAAATACATCGAAACCCTCTGGTATTTGCTCAAGGAACTCTACAAAAAAGGTTTCCTTTACAAGGGCTATACCATCCAGCCGTATTCACCTGCCGCCGGAACAGGACTATCGTCGCACGAGCTTAACCAACCCGGTTGCTATCGTGACGTCAAAGACCTCACTTGCACGGCTCGTTTCAAGGTAAAACCTTCAAACAATTTCAAACTCGCAAACAGCGAAGCCACATACATCATCGCTTGGACCACGACCCCGTGGACTCTGCCTTCCAATACAGCCCTTTGCGTCGGACCGAAAATCGACTATGTGGAAGTGGAGACACCTTCCGGCGACCACATCATCCTTGCGGAGGCACGTCTCTCGGCTTATGCCAAAGACCTCTGTGGTGTGGATGAGGAAGGTAAACCCTTAGAGCCCGAAATCATCGCTCGCTACAAAGGCTTAGACCTCGTCGGACTTGAATACGAACCGCTCTTCCCCTGGGTCAATCCGGGCGAAGGAGCTTACCGCGTCATTCCAGGTGACTATGTCACTACCGATGATGGTACCGGAATTGTCCACATCGCGCCTACTTTTGGTGCCGATGACAAGAAGGTCGGAGATGCCGCCGGCGTACCCGGTCTGTACATGCAGACCAAGAATAACGGACCGCGGCCTATGGTCGATTTCACCGGCAAATATTGGCGCGTGGAAGACCTCGACGAAGAGTGGTACAAAGCCAACGTCAACGACGAACTCTATCGCAAATACGCCGGAAGATGGGTCAAAAATGCCTACGACCCGCAGTTTACCATCGACGGAAAGTACGATGAAATCGGCGCTTCTAAGGCAGAAACACTCGATTTGCACCTCTGTCTGGAGATGAAAGCCGACGGACGACTACTGCGCACGGAAAAGCACGTACACTCGTACCCGCATTGCTGGCGGACGGACAAACCCGTGCTATATTATCCGCTCGACAGCTGGTTCATCAAATCGACTAAAGCGCGCGACGAGATGATTGCACTCAACAAAACCATCAACTGGCAGCCCGAATCCACCGGTACAGGACGTTTCGGACAGTGGCTCAACAACCTCAACGACTGGAATCTCTCCCGTTCACGCTACTGGGGGACACCGTTGCCCATCTGGCGCACGGAGGATGGAACAGAGGAAATTTGTATCGGTTCCATCGCAGAATTGTTCGATGAAATCGGCAAATCTGTGAAGGCAGGCTTCATGAAAGCGAACCCCTGGCCGAAACACAAAGTGGGCGATTACTCCAAAGAAAATTACGATTCTTCCGTCATCGACCTCCATCGTCCGTACGTGGACAATATCATCCTCGTCTCTCCGTCCGGCAAGCCCATGAAGCGCGAACTCGACCTCATCGATGTATGGTTTGATTCGGGCGCTATGCCGTACGCACAAAACCACTACCCGTTCGAGAATGCCGACCTCCCGCGAACGGCTGACTTTATCTCCGAAGGAGTGGACCAAACACGTGGATGGTTCTTTACCCTGCATGCAATCCACACCATGATTGAAGGTACCGTGGCATACAAAAACGTCATTTCCAACGGACTTGTACTCGATAAAAACGGCAACAAAATGTCAAAACGCCTCGGTAACGCCGTAGATCCATTCGAGGCGCTCGATACATACGGAGCAGACCCCGTAAGATGGTACATGCTTACCAACTCCAGCCCGTGGGAGAACCTCAAATTCGACCCGGAGGGAGTCGATGAAGTACGCCGTAAATTCTTCGGAACACTCTATAATACCTACGGATTCTTCGCGCTTTATGCCAACGTTGACAACTGGCAACCTGCTGTCAAAGACGAAAACGAGTCGAAAACGAGTCGAAAACGAGTCGAAAACGAACCGAATGGTTATGCGGAGATCGACCTGTGGATATTGAGTAAACTCAACTCCCTCATCAAAGAGGTTACCGAAGCCTACGAAGCTTACGAACCTACCAAAGCAGGACGGGCTATCTCCGACTTCGTACAGGATGACCTATCCAACTGGTACGTCCGTTTGAACCGCAAACGTTTCTGGGGTGGCGAGATGAACGCCGACAAACGGGCGGCGTACGAAACGCTTTACACTTGCCTCAAGACCATCGCACAACTCATGGCGCCGAACGCACCCTTCTACGCAGACCGCCTTTACCGCGATTTGACCGATGAAACCGTGCATTTAAGCACATGGCCAACTGCCGACGAGTCGCTCATCAACAAGACGCTCGAACGTCAGATGTACCTCGCCCAACAGGCCACTTCCACCATCCTCTCGCTCCGTAAACGCGCCGAGAAGAACGTACGCCAGCCGCTGCAGAAAGCCGTTATTCCGACACCTGACCAGGAGACAGCCGATGCACTCCTGCACGTTGCAGACCTCATCAAATCCGAGGTCAACGTAAAGGAACTCGTCATCGTTCCTGCCGAGCAATCCGAAATTCGCCTCGTCAAGAAGATTAAGCCGAACTTCAAAGTGCTTGGCAAGAAAGTGGGCGCCAACATGAAAGCTCTTGCTGCCGCTATCAGCGCCATGTCACAAGAAGATATTGAGAAAATGGAGAAAGAGGGAACTTTCAACTTTGAACTTTCAACTTCTCTCAACTCTCAACCCTCAACTCTCAACTATACCCTCATCCCTGAGGACGTAGAGATCCTGACCGAAGACATGCCGGGCTGGCTGGTGGCGAACAACGGTATCCTGACCATCGCACTCGACGTCGAACTGACGGACGAACTGATTGAAGGAGGAACCGCACGCGAACTGATAAACCGCATTCAGAACCTCCGCAAAGCCTCCGGACTGGAGATTACAGACCGTATCGCGATTGAAATCGAAGACCGTCCGGAGATTCACAACGCGGTACTCCATTGCGGTGAGTATATCAAGTCCCAGGTTCTGGCTACCAAACTGGAACTCAATTCTCAATTCTCAATTCCCAATTCTCAATTAATTGAGATGGACGGTTATAAAGTAGGTATCAATATTCAAAAACAATGATATGAAAAAGCGTATTTATTTTGTTTTGCTGGCTTGCGTGGCTCTTGCCATGACAAGTTGCAATCTTTTCAACAACAAGACGCCTGAGTATTACATTTCCGACCTGCAGGCTCTCTGGCAGGAAACAAACGTAACGAACTCGCAGCACTTCGTCCGTTTCACTAACGAGGCAAGCGACGAATCTCCGTATTTCCTCGGACGTGAGTGGGACGAAGCGGAGGATGTATTCGAAAGTGACCTCTTGGCGGCTCGCGAAACATTAGGTTATCCCGGTAACGGATGGTTCAAGTATTGGTTGGAAAAGAACGGCGAACTGACCGAAATCCACCTCTTGGACAACCATGGAGCCGAAGTGCCGAAGATTTACGTGATTACCGTGCTCACGAACTCGGAGTTGTCCTACTACGAGAAAGACAGAAAGAGCAACAAGTTCTCCTTCAAGAAAGTAGTCGGAAAATAGGAGTGTTTCACTACAATAAATCACTTGTTATATGAAAAAAGCGCTCAAAATAATAGGCTGGACGCTCTTGGGCATCGTGTTGACGGTAGTCATAGTGGCTTGCGTGGCCATCTACTTCGTCTTCACGCCGGCGAGACTGACACCTATTGCACAAAGTGCAGCCGATAAGTTCATTACTTGTGAACACCAAATCGGCGAAGTGGACCTGACTTTCTTCTCCACCTTCCCGCGTTTCGGACTGAGAGCCGACGGATTGCTGCTGATAAACCCGATGGAAGGTGCGCAGAACGACACGGTCGTAGTGGCGGACAGGCTTACGGCTACCGTGGATGTAATGGAGTTCCTCAAGCACAAGAACTTGTACGTTCATGAGGCGGTCCTCAATAATGCAGCTGTCAATTTCTATATCGCGAAAGATGGTGCAACAAGCTTCACGGACATCTTCGCCACGTCGCCGGACACAACGCAAGAAGACACTTCCGCTTTCTCGCTACCGTTCAATGAACTGAAAGTGGACGGACTGAAACTGCAGGCAAGGAAGATTACCTTCGTGGACGACAAAGACACGATTGCCGCCTCGCTCGGACAAACCGAACTGAGTGCAAAAGCGGAGAGTTGGGACGACATGCTGATTGCGCTGGAGGCCAATGATGTATGTGCAAACCTCAAAGGAGACACGTATGCCGACAGCCTCCATCTGGAATTGATTGCTCCGATGGCTATGAACCTCGACTCGATGCGTTTCTCGTTCGACGGCGCACGGCTCGCAGTTAATGATTTCAATATACGCCTCGAAGGAGATGTGGCTCTTTCGGACAGTATCGCCGTGGATGCAAACGTGCAGACCGGCAAATGGCAGATCAAGCCGCTGCTGGCGCTAGTGCCGGAGAAATTCACAAAGGCGCTCAAAGACATCGACGTGGACGGCAAAGTGCAACTGGAGGCGGATGTGGAAGGATTCGTCAGCGAAAAACAGATGCCGCGTGTCAAAGCACACCTGACACTGGAGGACGGGAACGGCAGTTACAAACCGCTGCCTTACACCTTGCGTGACCTGCAACTCGATGCCAATGCCGATTTGCGGCTCTCGGAAGGAGAGGTCTCGAATGTGGAAATCAACCGCCTCGCGGCCAAGACCAAGCAAAGCCAACTGAGTGCAAAAGGCCAAGTGAACGATTTGCTTAACGACATGTTGCTCGACATTCAACTCAATCTGGACGCCAACCTGCCTGACTTTGCCTATTTCCTGCCGAAAGACATGACACTGGTAGGCCGGGCGAAAGGTACAGCCGACGCTAAAATCAAACTATCCGACCTTACGGAAATGCGGTTGCAGAACGGACGCATCAATGCGGACCTCAATCTGACAAACATCCACTACGCTATGGATTCGATGATTGCAGACCTGCCACGCACACATGCCAAAGTGCAGATACCGAACGCCAAACCGACCAAACCGAAAGTCAATTGGGCGCGCATAGACCTGCAAACGGACAAAGTGGACTTCTCTATGGCTACGCCGCTCTTGGCGGGACTGAGAGCTTCCTCCATCCGGCTTGAAGCGGGAAACGTCCTTTCCAAAGACCCGGTTCTCTATGCCGCTGTGGGACTGAAATCCGACCATTTGCTGGACGTGGCGATGGACTCGATGGCGGTCACCATTGATGCACCCGACCTCTCCGCTTACGCCGAGTACAACACCAAGGACACAACTGTCATGCCTGTTGTGGAAGCCAAACTGAACTGCGACGCTTTGGAAGGATTCTTCAAGGATATTACGGCCGACATGAAAGTGGCGCAAATAGAGGCTTCTCTCAGCGGAGGAAGAAAAGACAAATCCGCGCCGCGGCTCAAAGCCAAACTGAAAACACAGACGCTCAACGGACGAATGGGAGAAGAGTTGAAGGCCAAAACAGGAGCTCTGTCGCTCGAAGCCGAAGCGCGATACAAAGCAGGAGAAGAGAATATACTCCTCCAATGGAATCCCAAGTTGGACATCAACCTGAAGGACGGCGAACTGAACCTGCCGGAAAGGCTCCCGGAAGCAATCTTTATTCCTTCCATCGAGTTCAGCTATTCCAACCGGGAGATGAAGATTGACAACTCGCGCATCGAGTTGGGCAATTCAGACCTCAACCTCAAAGGAAACGTACGCAATATAGGCAAATGGTTCCGGCATGAGGAGATTCTGGAGGGCGAACTGGATATCGTTTCCGACCACTGCGACGCCAACCAGCTCTTGACTTGGTTCTCGGACGATAAAGGAAGCGAAGAAAAAGAAGAAGTGGCAGCCTCTGCTCCGGAAAACGAAGCCTCAAACCAAGCCGCAGGCTCAACCCCCAAAACAGGCGAAGACGCACACCAAGAGTCCTCTCCATTCCTCGTTCCTAACGATGTGAATCTGGCACTCAACACACATATGCGGGAGGTGGAAATATTCAACCAGGTAGCAAAAGACCTTAAGGGCGGACTATACCTCAACGACGGTATTCTTATTTTGGACGAGGTCGGTTTTGTATGCCGTGCCGCCAAACTGCAACTGACCGCTATGTACCGTACGCCGAGAAGAAACCACCTCTACCTTGGAATGGACTATCATATGTTGGACGTCGATATAGACGAACTGCTGACGATGATTCCGAACCTCGAACAGATGGTTCCGATGCTCAGCAGTTTCAAGGGCGCAGCGCAGTTCCACTTGGCGGTAGAGACCTATCTCAACAGTCAATACCAACCGAAGATGAGTACACTCCGAGGAGCCGCTTCGCTGTCAGGAAAAGATCTCGTCGTGCTGGATGGAGAGACCTTCTCCAAAATCAGCAAGTTGCTCATGTTCAACAAGAAAACGGAGAACCGTATCGACTCTATCAATGCGGAAATAACTGTCTATAAGAATGAGATTGACGTCTATCCTCTCTGTGTACAAATGGACAACTACATGGTGGCTCTCGGAGGAAGGCATAACACGAACATGACTTTTGATTACGACATCAATGTCCTCAGTCCTATCTACCTCGGCGTCAACGTCAGCGGTTCTATTGACAACCTCAATATCAAGCTTGCCAAGTGCAAGTTCGCACAGGACTTCAAGCCGCATTGGTACCAGAAAGCGGATACACAATCCCTGGAAATCAGACAGCGAATAAAGAAGTCCATGGAAAAGAACGTCAGGATTAAGTGACCATTAATACTTACACATTTATGAAAAAATCAATTATTTTAGGAGCATTAGCTATGAGTTTGTTAGCTTGCAACCATTCCAATCCCTTACTCGAACAGCCGAGCACGCCGTTTGGTGTACCGGCTTTTGACCAAGTGAAATTAGAGCATTACCTCCCTGCTTTCGAGGCGGCAATCGCCGAGCAGAAAGCGGAGATAGATGCAATTGTGAACAACGAAGCCGAACCGACGTTTGAGAATACCATCGTGGCGTTGGATCGTTCGGGACTATTGCTTGACCGCGTAGAAGGTGTTTTCTTCAACGTACTCGAAGCGGACGGTAACGACGATATGAACGCCATCGCAGAGCAGGTTTCGCCTATGCTGAGCGAATTGGGTGACGGAATCATCCTCAACGACAGACTCTTCCAACGCGTCAAAGCCGTTTATGACCAGCGCGAACAACTCGGACTTAACGCCGAACAGATGCGGCTGCTAACCGAGACGTACAAGAATTTTGCGGAAAACGGCGCCAACCTGCCGGAGGACAAGAAGGAGCGTCTCAAAGAAATCAACCGCGAGCTGGGTCTGCTATCGCTCAAGTTCGGCAACAACGTGGTGGCAGAAACCAATGCCGCCGAAGTACAGCGTTTCATTACGGACGAAGACCAACTGAAAGGTCTGCCTGAATCTGCAAAGGCAGCAGCCGCCGAAGAAGCCGCAGCGGCAGGACATCCGGGAGAGTGGCTTTTCACTCCCAAACGCACTTCTTTCACACCCGTTCTCCAGTACTGCGAGAACCGTGAACTCCGCAAACAGTTGCTCATGGACTACACTACGCGTGGCAACCACGGGAATGAGTTTGACAACAAGGCGGTCATCATCCGTGAGATGGAACTGCGTATCGAACGCGCACAATTGTTCGGCTACGACAATCCCGCAGACTATATTCTCGTTAACTGCATGGCGAAGAACCATCAGACCGTAGATGCCTTCCTGCAATCCGTTTGGACTCCTTCGCTGGAGGCGGCCAAACGCGAAGCTGCCGAACTGCAAAAACTCCTGAACGAGGACCTTCCGGGAGAGAAACTGCAGCCTTGGGACTGGTGGTACTACACCGAGAAACTGCGCAAGGCTAAATATGACCTTGACGAAGAGGTAATCAAGCCTTATTTCGAGTTGTCCAACGTCCGCAAAGGTGCTTTTGGCGTGGCTACCAAGTTGTACGGACTTCAGTTCGAGCCGCTCAAAGACATGCCGGTTTATAATCCGGAAGTGGAAGTATTCAAGGTAACCGAAGCGGACGGCAGTCTGGTGGGAATCCTCTACACCGATTATTTCCCGCGCGCAGGCAAACGTCCGGGCGCATGGATGAACCAAATACTGCCGCAGTACATCGACGACGAAGGAGTGGACCATCGTCCTGTTGTCATCAACGTCGGCAACTTCAATAAGCCCGCTGCCGGCAATCCGTCGCTGCTCTCGATGGACGATGTGGAGACTCTCTTCCATGAGTTCGGACACGCACTCCACGGACTGCTGTCCAAAGCGCATTATAAGAGCCTCAGCGGTACCAACACACCGCGTGACTTCGTCGAACTGCCTTCTCAGTTCATGGAGAATTACGCCTATGAACCCGAAGTGCTCAAGACTTACGCTTTCCACTATCAGACGGGTGAAGTGATTCCCGACGAACTGATTGAGAAAATCAATGCAGCCGGTAAGTTCAACCAGGGCTTTGTGACCACGGAGCTCTTGTCCGCGTCTATCCTTGACATGGATTTCCATGAGTTGACAAGTGCCGAAGGACTGGATGTGAACGCGTTCGAAGCCGAGAGCCTCAAGAAAATGGGTATGATTGACGAAATCATCGTTCGCTACCGTCCTACGTTCTACAACCATATCTTCACAACGGGTTACGAAGCAGGATACTACAGCTATACATGGGCAGCCGTATTGGATGCAGATGCTTTTGCTGCTTTTAAAGAAACAGGCAACCTCTTCGAGCCGGAGACAGCTGCACGCTTCCGCCATCTGTTGGAGCAGGGTGGAACACGCGACGCACAGGAGTCGTACTTGGAGTTCCGGGGAAAAGAGGCTGATCCCAAACACCTGCTCAGACGAAACGGTTTTATTGACTGATTTGAAACAGTCCACACAAAATATCCTCTATCACCTTCTGCCGGCAGTCTTTTGGCTGCTGGCGGTGGGTGGCAGTTTGGTGCCTGTCTTCAATTCTCCATTCTCCATTCTCCATTCTCCATTCTCAACTCTCCATTCTCAATACCTCATCGGCTATGCCGTAGCGATTGTGGCGCTGGTATGCATTTTTATCGTTTCGCGTATCAAGCGTCATACGAATTCCGTTGAGGAGTGCTTTCAGGTTGCGTTGCTGTTGGGAATTGCGGCGTATTGGTTACCATGGGTGTTGCTGATGATTCTTCCGGTGTGGGGATATCTGATTTACAGGAACCTGTTCTCTTTCCGGTCGTTCTTGTCAACGCTGATAGGCCTTGCCGTTGTGGCTGTATGGATTTTTGTGTTGTTCCAACTCTCCATTCTCAATCCTCCCTTCTCCCTTCTCCCTTCTCCATTCTCCATTCTCAATTATATACCTGTTATCTCCTTCCTGCTTGCATGGCTTGCATCCGCCGTGGCGAGAAACATACTCAAGGTACGATAGACAATCAAATATCAAATTACAAATTACAAATTACAAATATTGAATGGATACCATTCTCTCTCTTCTTGATACACTCGACACGCCTACTTTTTACGGCGTGAACAATAAAAACATGCTCTGCCTCAAGAACCAGCATCCGGATGTCCGGGTGGTGGCACGCGGCTATCAGGTCAAAGTGACCGGTTCGGAAAAAGCCGTTCAGAACTTCGAGCACTCGTTGCGGTTATGTGAGGATTTCTGCATCCGTAACAACCGGTTGACCGAACAGGATATACTTATGCTGCTCCATGGCGACAAACCCCAGGAACAGGCGTCAGCCAACCTCATCCTTCACGGCGTGAACGGCAAGTCCATCTACGCCCGTTCGGCCAACCAGCAGGCACTCGTCCAATCGTACGAGGAGAACGACCTGCTATTTGCGGTCGGACCGGCAGGAAGCGGCAAAACCTATACAGCCATCGCTCTGGCAGTTCGTGCTCTCAAAAACAGGGAAGTGAAGCGTATCATCCTTTCCCGTCCTGCTGTCGAGGCAGGAGAGAAATTAGGCTTCCTGCCCGGCGATATGAAAGAGAAAATCGACCCGTATCTGCAACCGCTGTACGATGCTCTAATGGACATGATTCCCGCCGCCAAACTGACGGAATACATGGAGAAAGGGACGATACAGATTGCGCCTCTGGCGTTCATGCGCGGTCGGACGCTTGCAGACGCCGTGGTCATTCTCGACGAGGCGCAAAACACCACTACGCTCCAACTAAAGATGTTCCTCACGCGCTTGGGAATAGGAGGCAAAATGATTGTTACGGGCGACCTGACCCAGATTGACCTGCCGTCCACACAAAAATCCGGACTCAGGGACGCCATCGAACGGTTCAAAGACGTACCCGGAATCCGGACTATTGTGTTCAACGAGCGGGACATAGTTCGTCATCCGCTCGTCAAACGGATTGTTGCTGCTTACAGCGAGTGATTACTTCTTGCAGTTTCCCTCGCAGCTGATGCACTTATAGCACAAGCCGGCGAGCGCGGCGCCTACGAGCGGAGCTACGATGAAGAGCCACAACTGCGGCAGAGCCAGCGCGTTCTCGGAGAACAGAGCCTGCGAAATCGAACGGGCAGGGTTAACCGACGTGTTGGTCAAAGGAATCGAAATGAGGTGAATCAACGTCAGCGTCAAACCGATAGCCAGACCGCCGAAAGCACCATTAGCGTGCTTCGAGTCGGTAACACCGAGGATTACCATCAGGAACACAAAGGTCAGCACACATTCGGTAGCAAAAGCGCCCACCCAGTTCGTCTGGAGATAACCGTTTGCTACATCCGCATCGCTGAAGAAATCACCGAATCCGTTCGCTGCGAACGTACCGATCTCCATACCGGCTGACTTGGCGATACCGTAGAGAATAGCTGCAGCGGCGATAGCGCCGAGAATCTGAGCGCACCAATACCACAACATCTCCTGCCATGTCATACGACCATTAACGAAAACACCAAAGCTCACAGCCGGATTGAGGTGTGCACCGCTGATGTGACCGATGCCGTAAGCGGCGGCTACAATCGTCAAACCGAACGCCAACGCTACGCCAAGGAATCCAACATGTCCAAACAAGGCAGTTCCGCAACCGCCCAACACCAATACTGCAGTTCCGAAGAACTCAGCAGCAAATTTGTTACAGATTTTCATAATGTTTTTTGATTTTAGTTGAACTAACATTCAAATCGACTGCAAAGTTACAACAAAAAATCCATATGTGCAAATTTATGTGTGTTTTTTTGTCAAATCGTTAAATTGTTAAACTGTTAAGTCGTTACATTTACATTGATTCCTTTCTTTTGAAAAGTTTCATTTTTTCCGCCGAAGGCATCTCGAAGGCAAGTCGAGAGTAAGTCGGACCCGTTCTTAATTCAAAATGTTCAATATGTCAAAGATCACCGCCAAACGTTTTTTCTTATCGTTTGACGGTGCAAAATTACTGCTTTTTTGAGAGCAACTTGGATGTTTCGTTCCGTTTTCTTGTAATAGTTCGGTTTATTTCCGAATAAATCCGCTTCTCAATATCGTTCGTTTGGCGCGTACGGACAAGTTTGTTGCGTATTCCCAAGTCCTCGAAATAGTACTTGTCATTGCTCTCTAACAGTTGTTTGCCATGAATGTCGTACCGCTGAAGAGGAACTCGGTATAACTGAGCGCGTGACAAATTTATTTAATATATGCAAATTATTTTGCAAAAAATCTAAAGTATATTTATCATTAATACAACACACGGGTGACTCGATGTTGATGGCGAGAGGTAAACTATCGTCTCGTATCCGTCCCGTATGCGAGTCGTGTGCGACAAGTAAAAAATCCGCCAGCGGATAGGCGGCCGGCGGATTATGAGGAAGAAGGCTTGTTTTATAGAACTTCTCTCTATAGGGCTTTGAACATATGCTAATACAGGAATCCAAAGAGCCAAAGAGGAATTTTGTTCCCTAAGGCATATTCAATACCATCAGCTGCAATGAAAGCATTAGGAACATCTGCAATCTGCTTACCGTCTTTCGATTGACCGCCGACTTCAATAGTATATGTCCGGTCAATCAAGAAATCCCCTTGTTTTGCATATTCCACTTGATGGTGATACGCCAGTTGGTTCACGAAGAACGTTTCCCTCTCCGTTCCGGTTTTAACCTGTGTAAGCGACAAAGCATGTAACAGATTGCAGTTTTCCATATAAATCTTATCCGGTTTCTGCATCCGCTTGAGATTTTGCGCGTCGCTATATAATAAGTTCAGCAGTTTTGCTCTGTTCAAATGTGCCAGATATGCAACAATCGTATTCCTGTTCAGTTCTGCCGTCTGTGCCATTTTGCTGATATCAACAGCAAACGGGACTCCACTGCTTACCACAGATAACAAACTACGCAATTTGCGCACATTAGCAATATCAACATTACCCAATTGCGGTAACTCAATTTCGAGAATGAGACTAACCACTTTCTGCACTTGTGTCAGATAATCCATATTCTTTTCCAAGAAGAACGGATAATAACCTTCTTGCAGATAGCGGTCAAAATATTTCAGAGGTTTGCACACCTTCAGTACGTTTTCGGATGCATTCAAAGGGTGTTGTAAAAGATCTTCCAACGAGAGGACCGGTAATGAAATATCTTCCTTAAAAAGCAAGTATTCGCGGAATGACAGTCCTTGCATGTCATAACTAACACAGCGGCGCGACAAATCGGCTTCCGCATTGAGGATATTCAACAACGAAGAGCCGGTAAAGATAATTTGCAAATCAGGGAAACCGTCATAGATATTCTTGATTTCACGGCTCCATCCATCATATTTGTGCACTTCATCAAAACACAAGCATTTTCCACCTTTTTTATGGAATTCTTCTGCCAAGTCAATCAAACTATGACGCGAAAAATAGAGATGGTCCAAACTGGCATACAAGGCAATCGTAGGGTCTGTTCCGTGCGTTTCCTTGATATGCTGTAGCAACATGGTTGTTTTTCCGACGCCACGCGCTCCACGGATGGCAATAAGCCTTGCATCCCAATTGATTTCATTCATTAGGCTACGTTTGTACCGTGAATCAATATGTGATAACAAACGTAAATGTTGTGCCTGTAACTGTTCCATAATAAGTCAATTTTTCATTCCGGCTGCAAAATTACAAAAAAATGCTGAATTGTGCAAGCATTTTTGTAAAAAAATTGCTTATTCTGTTAAGCAAATGATGTTTTGTGGTATATTTTGTGATTTTTACACATTTTCCACACTTATAAGATGTTTAAGCCATACATCTATGATTTTCTGGACAAATAACACGGGCGGTCGGTGAATGAGTCGCCCGTGTTATTAAATCACAAATTTGAAATCTGCGGGAGCCCTATTAGCGGACTTTTCGTCCGTCTACGGTATATGTTTTCTCTCCGCGGAGGATAAAGATATGACCATAAAATATTTAAAAGTTTTAAAATATTTGCATATATCAAAAAAAAAGTACTACCTTTGCAGCGGATTTTGATTGAATATTCTCAATTCTACTGCGGATTTTTAATCAAAATACGCAAATACAATGCAGATATTTAAGCGTAATTAATACTTTATAACTATGTTATACCAGCGCAAACAATTATTAGAGGCGGCTAATGAGCACAGTTTATTCCTATTTGGAGCACGCCAAACAGGCAAATCCACGTTGTTAAAAACACTCTTTCCAAATGCCAAGGAGTTTGACTTATTGGATATGGAGATCAAGAGCCGTTTTGAGCAGCGTCCTTGGTTGCTTTATTCTGCGTTGCAAAATGAACCGGAAGACACTCAAGTCATCATAGACGAGATCCAACAAGTACCGGAATTGCTCAATGAGGTACATCGGCTCATTTTTCAGAAACACCTCCGTTTTGTACTATGCGGTTCGAGTGCGCGCAAACTTCGCAGGAAGGGTTATAATACCTTAGGCGGCAGAGCTATACCGAATTATTTGTATCCGTTGGTAAGTGCCGAGATTCCTAATTTTGATATTGACCGAGCCATCAATCACGGTTTGCTACCGCCGCATTACGATGCAGAGAATCCGTCTTTGCTGATGTCCGCTTATTTGGAGGTGTATCTCAACGAGGAGATAAAAGCAGAAGCGCTGGTTAGAAACCAGACTTCTTTTAACCGCTTTCTCTCTATCGCTGCCATGACCGATGGCGAGATGGTTAATTATAACAACATCGCCTCGGATTGCGGGGTAAGTGCAAACACGGTAAAAGAGTATTTTTCGATTCTTGAGGATACGCTGCTCGGGTATTATCTTCCTGCTTTTGCTAAGACGCTGAAGCGTCGAGTTGTACAAGCTCCGAAGTTCTATTTGTTTGATGTCGGATTCGTAAATCACCTGCTTCATCGCGGACATTTGGAACGTGGCACCAAGGAATATGGTCATGCCTTTGAGCATTTGATCATGCAGGAACTGATTGCTTATGTGGGCTATACCCGTAATGAGAATTCATTAAGTTATTGGCGAACCTATACAGGGATAGAAGTAGATGCTATCATTGGTAATGCCAAGATAGCTATCGAATTCAAATCCACAGAAGAAGTACAAAACAAGCATCTCAAAGGTCTGCGTGCATTTGCGGATGAATATCCGGAGTGCCGGAAGATTATCGTTGCGTTGGATTGTATTTCGCGTACAACAGACGATGGTATTGAAATTCTGTACGTATACGATTTTCTGAAACAGCTTTGGGACGGAATGCTATTCTAAATTTTTCTCCTTTATAGACCAATACGAATTGGCAGTAAAGGAATACTTCTAAACACAACACACGGGCGACTCATTCGTTGAGCCGCCCGTGTGATTAAATCACAAATCACAAATAAAGAACCACGCACTCCGTGGTACGTGGCTCTTTTGCTCGAAATCCTCTATCCCTTCTACATCCTCCTCTCCCTCCTCGGCGGCCTCTTCCGCCAGAAGAAATGGTGAGACCACGAGGCTGGTATAAAATATACTTTATACAATGTTCTTTATTTGATCATAAATTTCTGCAGCACGTTTGAGGTCAAGTCCTACTCGCTCTGCCAGACGAAGCACATCTGCACGTTCGGGCAGCGGATTGTCATTGACAGAAGTGGTGTGATAATCACCTGTGGCTCCACAAGGCAGTAAGTCGTA
>Ga0247610_10002781_pt1 | contig 19812 bp, 12 predicted proteins | sample 174DNAGHGhighgp2_FD_193483 | JGI IMG/M metagenome (GOLD analysis project Ga0247610, IMG submission 193483) | Sheep rumen microbial communities from Palmerston North, Manawatu-Wanganui, New Zealand - 1742 DNA GHGhigh gp2 | ecosystem: Host-associated > Mammals > Digestive system > Stomach > Rumen...
CGCCAAGGGACTATCGGCCGATAACCTCTACGTCGCTGCCAGTTTGGATTGCTATCTGCCACAGGACCATATCTACAGCGCTGACGACACCGAGACAGCGACGCCCAGCTACACGCTGGTAAACCTCTCGGCAGGCACCGATTTGACGTGGAAGGGCAAGAAGGTGGCTGAACTATACATCACAGCTGATAACCTGCTGAACCGTGCCTACCAGAATCACCTGAGCCGGCTGAAATATACCGATATGAATGTGGTGACAGGACGCCAGGGTGTCTATAATATGGGGCGTAACATCACCTTCAAACTGGTTGTTCCGATTGTTTTCTAAACAAGCAGAAAGCCCCGCCAAACGGCGAGGCTTTTTGCTTTATTCCCATTCGATTGTTGCTGGCGGTTTCGAGGAGATATCGTAACAGACGCGATTGACACCGCGTACCTTGTTAATAATCTCGTTTGAGACCTTAGCCATGAAGTCGTAAGGCAGATGGGCCCAATCGGCAGTCATCGCATCCGTAGAGGTGACAGCACGCAGGGCTACAGGATGTTCGTAGGTACGCTCATCGCCCATCACACCCACCGAACGGACGGTGCTCAGCAGAATGACACCAGCCTGCCAGATCTGATCGTAGAGCGAAACCTCAATCTCGCCGTCCTGCATCTCGGCAGGAATACCGGCAGCTAGTACCTTGCGAGCCTCTTCGCCGGAGAGCTTCACCTTATAGTCGCGAAGTCCACGGATATAAATATCGTCGGCATCCTGAAGGATACGGACTTTTTCGGGAGTGATATCGCCCAAAATACGTACAGCAAGGCCAGGACCAGGGAAAGGATGACGAGTGATGAGGTGCTCGGGCATGCCCAGCTGACGCCCCACACGACGCACCTCGTCCTTGAAGAGCCACTTCAGCGGTTCGCAGAGTTGCAGATTCATCTCCTTGGGCAGGCCACCCACATTATGGTGACTCTTGATGACTTTACCCGTGATGTTTAGCGACTCGATACGGTCTGGATAGATAGTACCCTGAGCCAACCAACGGGCATCGGTAATCTTCTTAGCCTCAGCATTGAACACCTCGACGAAATCGCGGCCAATAATCTTACGCTTCTGTTCGGGGTCGGAAACGCCTGCCAAATCGGAGAAGAACTTCTCGCTGGCATCGACGCCAATCACATTCAAGCCGAGGACCTTATAGTCGTTCATGACCTGCGTGAACTCGTTCTTGCGCAACATACCGTGATCGACAAAGATACACGTCAGACGGTCACCAATGGCTCGATTCAGCAATACTGCGGCAACAGACGAATCGACACCACCAGAGAGACCCAGAATGACGCGGTCCTGTCCCAGCTGTGCTTTCAAATCGGCAACGGTGCTGTCGACAAACGATGCAGCACTCCACTCCTGGCGCGAGCCACAGATGTCGACGACGAAATTCTTGAGCAGCGTCTTGCCCTGTGAGGTATGAAAAACTTCGGGATGAAACTGAACAGCCCAAACAGGCTGCTTCGTGGAAGCAAAAGCGGCATTGGTGACGTCCTTGGTAGAACCAATCACCTTGAAATCGTCAGGAATGGCGGTAATGGTATCACCATGAGACATCCAGACCTGCGAACCACGCTCGAAGCCCTTGAAGAGAGGATTCGTGGTGTCGACCGTCTCGAGGTTGGCACGACCATACTCACGGCTATCGGCCTTCTCGACCTTTCCACCGAGGGAATGCGAGATGAACTGTGCGCCATAGCAGATGCCCAGCACGGGAACCTTGCCCACAAACTGCGAGAGATCCACCTTAAAGGCCTCGGGGTCGTGTACTGAGTAAGGAGATCCGCTGAGGATGACGCCGATGACAGAATCATCGGCAACAGGGAATTTGTTGTAGGGCATAATCTCGCAGAAGGTGTCTAACTCACGCACACGCCGGCCAATGAGCTGGGTGGTCTGTGAGCCGAAATCGAGGATAATAATCTTCTGTTGCATATAAAAAGATAGGGTTTATTCGTTTTGGGGTGCAAAGTTACTAATTTTCTTCCACTCCACCAAATCTTTCGATGATTTCGAAACACATACGACTATTATGATAAGGGCACTTCCAGAAGCCAGCCTTGTCGTCGACGGTGTTTAGCGTGCCATCAGGATGACGGCTCCAATGCCACTCACCATGCTCATAATCAATGATTTGCGTCTTGATATACTCCCAGCAACGCAAGCCTTTCTGGAGGGCATCTTCGTCGCCGAAATGCTGGTAGAGATTAAACCATCCCACCACGTTTTCAGCCTGTACCCACCAGTGCAGGTCGTCGTCGACATGACCGGTATCGAGATTGGCCTCATGAATCATAGAACCGTCAGGACGCAGGCCCTTCTCGCTAGCTTTCGCCACTACGCGCACTACGTCTTCAACCTTTCGGAGTACCTTCGGGTCACCCAAGACAAGTGCTGCCTCGTGCATGAGCCACGAGCACTCGATGTCGTGGCCATAGCTCTCAAGATGGCCTGCACCACGTGTCCAATCCATTTCGAAGAAGAGGTCGAGATGATGGGTCTCGGGATTCAGGATATAGTCGGTGAAGATGGTAATCAGATTGCGCAGTGAACCCTCGATGCGTGCCAGCGTCTCCATCGGAACAACGACATCGACAGGCAGTACCGAACCTAGAACGGGTACGTAGTTGCACGTGGTTGCCGCCTGCATCTCGCGGATGCAGCGAAACAGATTGGTATAGGGCTCGATGATGTGGAGGTGCGTATTCTGCGACTTGGGATAGTTGGCATCAAGGTCAGACAGGCGCATGTCGGCCATCTGGCCCCACTCACGGGTGCAGGCCTCGATATATCCGTTGTGCTCACGGTCGAAGGCATGTTCCTCGATACACTCGTAAAGACTGATGGCATAGTCAAGGGCTTCACGACTGCCCGTAGCACGAGCATATTCCGACATTCCGTAAATAGCAAAGCCTATGGCATAGAACTGCTTCTTGGTGTCGAGGGGATTGCCCTGACTGTCGACACTCCAATAGACACCACCATACTCAGGATCGATGAAATGATCGATAAAATAAGTATAGGCCCTATTGGCTGCCTCCAAATACTCTTCCTTTCCCAACACACGATAGGCCGCCGAGAACGACCAGAGAATGCGGGCATTGAGGATAGCGCCCTTCTCGGCATCCTTGTGGAGCACCTCGTTGGCATCGATGCGACCATAGAAACCACCGTTCTCGTGGTCTTGCATACGGTCTAACCAGAAACGCAGGATGTTGTTCTCGACAACATCCTGCATCTCATTGACTATCGTCTTAATCGTTTGATTCTTCATCAAATGAGAAATTACGTATCTTCTTCAGTTCTGCATTGATGTGGTTGATACGCTCAGTGGTGAGCGGATAGAACCAGACGATGCACATAGAAACAAGGGCTACCAGAGCAGGGATAAAGCTCATCAGCCAGCGCAGACAGTTCAATGCACCGTCGGGCTGTACGACACCTGCTGCCAACTGCTCGGCATCGGTGATATAGCCAAATGAATCGAGCAGCCACAAAACGGCAGCACCACCAATGGCACCACCAAACTTCTGAGCCATTGACGATGACGAGAAGATGAGGCCCGTGGAAGCTGTATGGAATTCGAGCTCAGCATAGTCACTGACATCAGCATACATCGACCATACGAGAGGAGACATAATACCTGTCAGAATGGAGATGAGCACCTGGAAAATAAGCATCAGCCAATAGCCTGAAGGTGTGCAGGGAATGAAGTAGAAGGCAATGCTGAGAACCACCAACGAAGCGTTGACCATAATAAAGGTGGTCTTTTTACCCAACTTATTAGAAATAGGTACACACGAAGCCACACCAACCATATTGCTTACCTCGCCGACACCCAGGAAGAGTCCTGCATAGAAGGCAAAGACAAGTCCGAAGAATACCAGGCTGACGTTGATGCCGATGATATCCTGGAAGAAGTAGGCTACCGTAGCACCACGAACGGTATTGAACAGGTTGAAGCACAGGGCAGCACCAATGAGCAGCCACCAAGGCTTGTTGCTAAGCAGGGCCTTAAAGTCGCTTCCCACAGAGACGGTAGAAACGGTATTCAAGTGTTCGCGGGTCATCGAGAAGCAGATAATAAACATCACGAAGCAGGCTGCAGCAATGACCACCATAGCCCAGAACCAACCCTGCGGGGTATTATAACCACCCATCATGTTGGTCAGCGGCTCCCAGAGGAACAGCGAGATAAACGAACCACCGTAAGCAAAGAACATACGGAAGGACGAGAATACAGTCTTCTCGTTGGTATCGTCAGTCATCACACCCAGCATAGCACCATAAGGTACGTTGATGCCCGTATAGACCGTCATCATCATGATGTAGGTGACATAGGCCCAGACGAGTTTTCCACCATACTGAAGGTCGGGGGTGGTAAACAACAGAATACCCGCAATGGAGAAGAAGGGAGCCACCCAGAGCAGGTAGGGACGATACTTACCCCAGCGCGTATTAGTACGGTCGGCAATGATACCCATCATGGGGTCACTGACGGCATCCCAGATACGGGTTACCAGCACCAGCACACCAGCGTCGGTGAGCGACAGACCGAAGATGTTACTGTAGAAGAATGGCAGATAGTAGGAGAAAATCTTCCAGAACATGCTGGACGACATATCACCAAAGCCATAAGCGATTTTTTCTTTTAAATTACTCATAATGAACGGTTTTTAGCGATTAGTTTTTTAATGGTTTCCACGCTGGCGGCAGTATAGAGGCCGTCCTCGGGGGTATTCATACAATAGTCTATCAGTTTGTCGACAGTCGATGTAGCGACATGCATTCGCGTATCAGCAGAGGCGTAGTAGATGAACACGCGTCCATCGTCGTCGGCAATCCAACCATTGGCAAAGGCCACGTTCATGACGTCGCCCAGATACTCGTCACCCTCGGGTACAAGGAAGTATCCGCCTGGCTGTGCGATGACACGCGTGGGATCGTCCAGCGCCGTCATATACATATAAAGCACGTAGCGAAGACCATCGGCAGTAGCGCGAACGCCGTGAGCCAAGTGCAGCCAACCCTTGGGAGTCTTGATGGGGTGTGGACCTTCGCCGTTCTTCACCTCGGTGATGGTATGATAGTGGCGGGCATTGATGATTTTCTCATCCTTCACCTCAGCATGGGTGATGTCGTCCACCAGTGCCCAGCCAATGCCGCCACCAGAACCGGTATCGATGAAGCCATCCTGGGGACGGGTGTAGAAGGCGTACTTGCCGTCGACAAACTCAGGATGCAGGACGACGTTACGCTGCTGCGAACGAGTCTTCAGATCGGGCAGACGTTCCCAATTCTTCAAATCCTTGGTACGTGCAATACCTGCTGTCGCCGTAGCAGCACTCAGGTTGCCGGGCTGAGAGTCGTCGTGACGCTCGGCACAGAACACGCCATAGATCCAACCGTCCTCATGCTGCGTGATGCGCATGTCGTAGATATTCGTAGCAGGAATCACGTCGTCAGGCATGGTGATGGGCTCGTCCCAGAAACGGAAATTGTCAACACCATTGGGCGATTCGGCGACGGCAAAGAACGACTTACGGTCGGCTCCTTCGACTCGTACCACAAGGCAGTACTTTCCTTGCCATTTGATGGCACCGCTGTTCAGTGTGGCATTCATCATGATGCGCTGCATCAGATAGGGGTTATCCTTCTCACAGAAGTCATACTTCCATTCCAGGGGGGTATGCTCGGCAGTCAGAATGGGATATTTCCACTTATCGTAAATGCCATTCCCCCACTCCAGAGGTTCGTTTTTCCGCGTCAACAACTGTTCGTGATGAGCACGCAACAGCTTTACTCTTTCTTCAAAATTGCTCATTGTTTCTTGTTATTTTGATTATTCGTTATTTCGTTATTACGGTATTACGTTATTCCGTTATTCCATGATTCCACTATTCCGAAACGATGTCTTTTAAGAACAACGTATTCTCAGCCTCGTAAAGCTTCTTGAAATCAGCGGCACAGGGCAAACTGGGAGCTGGTCCGAAATACTCTTCCTTGTAGTTGCGCCACAAGTGGAAATAGCAAATAGGATAGTTGTCCATGATGGGTTTCAGCACTCGTGTCCACCACGTTGAGTCAGGCATATTCTTTAAGCCACACTCCGTCATAGCCAGCAGCTTTCCATTCTTTTGAGCAAAATCGCTCAGGAACGTGAGATCAGCAGTAAGGGCCGTCTTAAACTCCTCCTCCGTTCCCCACTGATAATCATCCTCTCCGATTAGCGTCACACGTTCGTTACCTGGATAGCGCGCCAGAAAGCGTTCCTCGGTCCATCCGCCATCGAGATTGGGTGAATAGCTCCACAGCAGATTGGTGAGTCCGCGACTGTTCAACTCATCCTGCAACAGGCACCAAAGCCCATGAAACTCATTGTCCGTGCAGAGTTTCTGCCCCCACCAGAACCACGAGCCGTTGTTTTCGTGCCAAGGACGGAAGATGACTGGTACGAGCTGGCCGTCCTTGGTCTTCAACGTCAGCAGGAAGTCGCCCACACGTTTCATCCATGTCTGGAACTTCTCGAACTCACTGCCGCCAGGCAGCACACTAGCCACAACTGTCGTATCAGCCACATCCCAGGCCGTACCACCCGTCAGCGGATTGCGCGGATGCCACGAAATGGTGATAATGCCTCCACGCTCATGGTGGGCAATAATCTCGTCATGCATACGCGTGAAGGGGACACTATCCAGATTCTTGGCGTCACCTACCTCAATGCCTCCCAGATCGAAACCCATCACAGCAGGATAGTCGCCACAGACATTCTTCACATCACTGCTGTCGGCTTGGTATTCCCACGTTATACCATAGAACGAATCGTCCTGATGGCCCATCATATAACCTTTCTGTTGTAAGGACTGCAGACGATCTGCCAACTGTTGGGCTATGGTTTTCGGTTTTTCTTCTGTCTTGCTACAGGCTACCATCAGCATGGCAACACCTAACAACATATATAACCATTTAACTTTGAACATTGAACTTTGAACTTTATGATTACTAATACTTTCTTAACATTCTTATTACTTATTTCTTACATCCCAACTCACGCAACAGCCAGTTTTCCCATTCATCCCACTGTTCTTGATGCCAGAAATGCCATGTAGCCTGATAGGGTGATATCTCCTTCGGACCCTTCACGATATTGTACGTTGCCCAAGCAGTGGTAGGAGGCACGACGTCGTCGTTATAGCCAAACGAGAACCACCCTTTCTGCTGCTCTGTTATCAAGCGGGCAAAATTGACGCCATCATAGTAGCGCGAGGTTTCAATCTGTCGTTCCTGCCCCTTGCCCTTATTCCAATAGAAATAATGTGGCCAACCACAGGCAACACCCTTCAGTGAGGCCGTATGGTCGCAAAGTGCCGCATGGACTGGGGCATAGCAAGTCACGCGCTTATCAAGTCCCGCAGTTGCCAGCGAAAGGAAACCACCTTGGCTAGAGCCCGAAACAGCCAACTGCTGACCATTCCATGGAGTATACTGTTCAATATAGTCAAGGGCACGAAGACAACCAATGATGACGCGTTTGTAGTAGCTGTCGTCGCGGTTGTCCATACCCCAATTCCAATAGTTCATCAGGGCTCCATTGAACACATCGTCGTAGACTTTCTGTTCCATCGTCACAGAAATACCATGAATGCCAATCTCTAATGTAATGGCACCTTGTGAGGCCGTATAAATGTCGCCACCATAGGGGCGGACGCCAGCTCCGGGGACTCGCAGCAAAGCAGGATACCGTCCTTCTTTGACGGGTACACAGAGTATACCATAGGTGCGATAGTTCCATTTCATATTTTGGAAAGAAACCTCATAAACATTGACATCGTTGGTGCATCGTTCGGGCAAGAGCCGTTTCGTGGGATTCAGGGGCACCTGGCGCGCCTCACTGACCGCACGCTGCCAATATTCGCTGAAATCCTGCGGCATGACCGTCGTCGGCTGCAGTAATTCCGGTGAAAAGGCAGCAGAGCAGGCTCCTTTGTATTCCTTACCGTCTATCATTGCCTTGACATCAACGCGATAGAATCCCGGCTTTGTCATTTTACCTTTCAACGTCAGCGTACCATCCTTCAACACTACACCTTGTTTCTTCACTTCAGGATACATCTCGGGACCTGCCTCATAATCGATAGTCACGTTATTCAATAAGGTATGCTCGCGCGTAATCATTATTTTAATCTGCGCAGTCTGCCCTACCTCATAGCGCCAGTCCTGATGGTCAGGAACCACGTCAATACTGATACTGTTACCACGAATCTGGGCGCTAACAGACATTGCGCTAAACAGCGCCAGGAGCAGGATGATGAAACCAGTTTTCTTCATGTTTGATGGTCTTTAGTCGTACGTTACTTAAACTCGATGCAAAGTTAGCACTATTTTTCGAAATAACACAATACTATTTTGACAAACTTGCATACTTTCCGCAAATAACACCCTTAAAAAATCTTAAATCGTCCAAAAAGCAAAAAAGTATCAATAATTGATAAAAAAAGACATACCTATTATTAAAAAATGTCTTACCTTTGCAGAGTAATTTTAAAAAATGCCAAAAGATAACTACAACTAACATAAATAGTAATTTAAAAAATTGTGATAATATTGCGAAAAAGAAAGTTCTAATTATTACACCATTGCGGGCCTGGTGGGCTTGGCGTGGAGGAGATCTAGTATCTCTACTTAACCTAACAAAATTGTATTTATCCTAATCAATCAAAGAAAATACTTAAGTATGAATCAAAAAATCAGAAAGACAGCGCTGTTGATGGGTGCATGTTCCCTTTTAGGAATGTACTCACCAGTAGCAGCCAATGCCGAGAATTCGGTACAGGCTGTTCAACAGTCAACGAAGAAGGTTACTGGTACTGTATCTGACGCCATGGGGCCCGTTATCGGAGCTTCAGTGGTAGAGAAGGGCAATACCAGCAACGGTGTGGTTACCGACTTCGATGGTAATTTTGCCATTAACGTGAAGCCCGGTGCAACAATTGTGATCTCCTACATTGGTTATACCACGCAGGAGATTGCTGTAGGCAACCAATCCAGCATTTCCGTCACGTTGCAGGAAGACAACGCCCTGCTCGACGAGGTGGTTGTCGTAGGTTATGGTGTTCAGAAGAAAAAGCTCGTCACTGGTGCTACCGTTGAGGTGAAGGGCGAGGACATTGCCAAGCTGAACACAACCCAGGCACTGGGTGCCCTGCAGAGCCAGAGCCCTGGTGTATCAATCCAGGCTATTTCCGGTCAGCCCGGTGACGGTTTTAAGGTTGCCATCCGTGGTGCCGGTACCAATGGCGACACGAAGCCTTTGTACGTTATCGACGGTGTGGCTGGTGGCGACATCAACAACCTGAACCCTGCCGACATCGAGCGTATCGACGTGCTGAAGGACGCTGCAAGCTGCGCCATCTACGGTTCTGCAGCTGCAAATGGTGTAATCCTCGTCACCACAAAGCAAGGTAAGGAAGGAAGCATTGAACTCAGCTACGACGGTAACATCGGCTGGCAGAACATCTACCGTCTGCCCCAGATGCTGACTGCCGGAGAGTACATGAAGGTCATGGACCTGGCCCGCTACAACTCTGGTGAGACTCCCCGCAACTGGTCAAACTATTTCCAGGGACAGGAAGCGCTGCTGGAAGCCTACCGCAACGGTTCAAATCCCGGCACTGACTATGTGGAGGCTCTCCGCAACAAGAATGCCATCACAACCTCTCACTCTATGAACGTTGCAGGCGGTGGTAGTCTGTCGAAGTTCTCTCTGGGTGTCGGTTACCAGTATCAGGACGGTACTTTCGGTGGCCAGTATGCCAAGTCAGACTATCGTCGTCTCACCGCCCGTCTGAACTCCGATCACGTGATCTGGCGTAACAGCAAGGGTCTCGACATCATCAAGATTGGTGAGAATATCTATTATAGCCACAAGAACAATCAGGGTATCCAGCAGGGTAACCAGTATGCCAACACCCTTTCCAACATGCTGCGTGCCAACCCGCTGATTCCCATCTACAATGCTAGTGGTAACTTCTTCGGCTATAACGACCTGAGCAGCATGGGTATGTTCAACTATACCTCTTATGCTACCAACCCCATTGCATCGCTGACCTATGGCCAGGCTGCAAACAACAAGAGCGAAAGCCACAATCTGAATGCAGTGGGTTACATTGAGATTCAGCCCATCAAGGGTCTGACCTATCGCGGACAGGTCAACTACAACTACAGCTCTTGGAGCTGGCGTGCTTATCTGCCCGTCTACAAGCTGAACGACCAGGGTGACATGCGCACTACCGACCAGGCTACTAACCAGCTCGGTCATGGCTGGGGCTGGGGTATGACCCACACCCTTAACTACAAGTTCGACCTGGCCCAGCACCACTTCGACCTGTTGGCAGGTACAGAATACAGTGAGAGTCGTCCTAACTACGGCTTCAGCCTGAGCGCCAGTGCTTCCGACGCTATTACGCCCGACCTGAAGCACGCTTACATGAGCATGATGAAGAACAACACCGAAGCTACTGTATCGGGCAGTCCTTATGGTGACTCTCGCGGTATGTCTTACTTCGGACGTTTGAACTATGACTTCGCTGAGAAGTATATGTTCTCGGCCATTATCCGTGCCGACGGCAGTTCAGTGTTCGCTCCCGGACACCGCTGGGGTTACTTCCCCTCATTCTCAGCCGGTTGGGTAGTCAGCAACGAAAACTTCCTGAAGAACTCTTCTGTCATCAGCTTCTTGAAGCTGCGTGCCGGCTGGGGACAGAACGGAAACAAGCGCATCGGTGCCTTCCAATACGAGGCAGCCTTTGCATACGACGCATACAGCATGTATTCGTTCAACAATGCCAAGGACGTTCCCACCAAGGGTGCTTCGCTCTCTCGTCTGAAGAACGAGGAACTGACTTGGGAAACCTCTGAGCAGATTGACCTTGGTTTCGACGCCCGCTTCCTTGGTGGTAAGCTGGGTCTGAACTTCGACTGGTATCAGAAAACCACGAAGGACCTGCTGATCTACGTACCCGTATCGCCCACCACTGGTTTCAACACTCAGCTGAAGAATGCCGGTACCGTTCGCAACACAGGTATCGAAGTTGCTCTGAACTGGCGCGACCACATCGGTAAGGATTTCGAGTACAGCATTGGCTACAACATTGCTTATAATAAGAATAAGGTGACAAAGGTCAACAGCACGCAGAAGTACAACAATGGCGGTAACGACCTGTTGGCTCAGGGTACCGGTTACATTGCCCGCTTCGAGGAAGGTCAGCCTATCGGCTACTTCTGGGGCTACAAGACTGCTGGTGTCATCCAGAACGCTGCCGACCTGGCTGCCTATACTGCTACGCTGAAGGACGGCAACGCTGCTAACTCTCTGCAGGGCGCTGACCTGAAGGTAGGTGATTTGAAGTTCGTCGACACCAACGGCGACGGTGTCATCACTGCTGACGATAAGACCAACCTGGGTGACCCCAACCCCGATGTAACGATGGGTCTCAACCTGGGACTCAACTGGAAGGGCTTCGACCTGAACGTTACTGGCTATGCTGCTCTCGGACAGCAGGTAGCACGCTCGTATCGTAAGTTCACCGATGGTGAGTACGAGAACTTCACCACTGAGGTTTATGACTACTGGAACGGCGAGGGCACCTCTAACAAGTATCCTCAGCTGGCTGCTATGAACCGCGGTGTGAACTGGCAGGCTATCTCTGACCTCTATATCGAGGATGCCGGCTACTTCCGTCTGCAGAACGTGACCGTAGGTTACGACTTCGCCAAGTCGCTGTTGAAGAAGACCCTCTTCCAGCAGTTCCGCGTTTATTTCGCTGCTCAGAACCTGTTCACCATCACCAAGTACAAGGGCATGGATCCTGAGAACGGACGTGCCATCTACGATAACGAGCCTTGGGTGACTGGTGTTGATATCGGTAACTATCCTCAGCCCCGTACCTATCTGGTCGGTGTGAACATCAAGTTCAAGGGTAAGGATGCTCCTAAGACAGAAACCAAGACTGTCTATGTGAAGGACGATGCAGAGATCAACCGTCTGAATGGTGAGTTGAACCAGCTGCGCGCTGAGCTCGATGCTTGCCGCAACCGTGCTCCTGAGACCAAGGTCATCAAGGAAGAGAGTGTTATCACCTTCCCGTATCTGGTGAACTTTGTCATCAACACGACCGACGTTGTGAACCGCGAGCAGGTGAACCTTGAGACCATCGCCAAGATGATTAAGGCTGCTCCTGGCAAGAAGTTCAACGTCATTGGTTATGCCGACAACACTACTGGTACTCCCGAGAAGAACGCTCAGCTGGCTCAAAGCCGTGCACAGAACGTTTACGACCTGCTGGTCAACCAGTATGGCGTATCTCGCGACAGCCTCGTACTCGACTCTAAGGGTGGTGTGGACAACATGTATCTGAACGATCCACAGTTGAGCCGCTCGGTAGTTATCTCTGAGGTGAAGTAATCCCATTAACTTACAAACGTATAAACTCAGAAAACATAAGAATATGAAAAAGATATTTTTAATGGCTACAGCCGTTGTCACATTCGGACTTGCTTCTTGTGACATCGACAACGTAGAGAACATCGGCGAAATGTCTACGAGTGAGTTCCCCAAGACGGATGCTGACATCGAGGCAGTGCTGGCTGGTGTATATCAGAATCTGAACACGACGCATGCCAATCCGCAGTGTTCGTTCCTCTATGCTGCCTGTCTGGCATCCGACGACCAGCTGGGCGGTGGCGGTACCAACGACAAGCTGATGCAGGCCGAGGACTTGCTCTGCAACTACAATGCCGACATGACCAATCAGTTCTATACTGACCGCTATTCTGGCATTGCCCGTGCAAACACCCTTATCAAGGTGCTGACCGAAGCTTCTATGGCAGAGGACATCAAGAAAATCGGTCTTGGTGAGACCAAATTCTTGCGTGCCTTCTACTACTATGAGCTGGCATCTATGTATGGTAACGTGCCCTTGGTAACTGACCCGGAACAGGAAAGCAGCTCTCAGGGTGACGTCAAGGTGCTGTGGGCTCAGATTCTGCAGGATCTGCGCGATGCTTGTGAGGACCTTCCTGCCACACGCCGCAGCGACGGCCGTATCGACAAGTACACCGCTGAAGCTATGCTGGGCCGCGCATGGTTGTTCTATACCGGTTTCTATGGCAATGGTACTTCAACAGCTGACTTGGTTAGCACAAGCTACAATCCGCTGGCCTCTGTTGCCTTGAACGACGGCACCACGCTGACCAAGCAGGATGTCATCGCCTACATCGACGACTGCGTCAACAACTCTGGTTACGAGCTTGTTCCCGACTTCCGCAACCTGTGGGCTTACACCAACAACAAGACCATCGGCGACTACGCGCTCTATAAGGACGCTGGTCTGAAGTGGGTCGAGGACGACAACGCCATCAACCCCGAGTCCATGTTCGCCATCAAGTTCAACAAGCAGGCTTCTTGGAGCACCACTATCGGTTACGCCAACGGTATTGCCCTGCACTTCGGTGTTCGCGGTGGTCAGGATGTGGGCAACACCTTCCCCTTCGGACAGGGATGGGGTGCTGGTCCTGTGGCTCCCAACCTCGTAAACGACTGGAAGGCTGCCGAGCCTAACGATATGCGTCTGCAGGCTACCATCGCCGACGTCAACGACCCGCTCGAAATGCCCGCTTACACCCGTGGTGGATGGGCCGACTTCGTACAGGAGTCTGACTACTATTCAAAGAAGTGGTCGCCCATCTGCGCCAAGAACGACGGTACTGTGAAAGGTTCCGACGGCAACGAGCCTCCTGCATATGTATTCTGCTTCGAGACTGTGATGTATCCCGGCAAATGGGAGACCTCTGGTGAGAACAACTTCCAGCTGTCGAACATCCACGACCTCGTGCTCATCCGCTTTGCCGACGTACTGCTCATGCAGTCGGAGCTGAAGGAAAGTCCTGATGGTATCAATAAGGTTCGCGCACGTGCCGGACTTCCCGCCATCAACGGCTACTCACTGCAGGCCCTGCAGAACGAGCGCCGCTGGGAGCTGGCTTGCGAGGGTCTCCGCTGGAACGACATCCGCCGTTGGCACATTGCTGCCACACAGCTGGCTAAGCAGGAAAACCAGAACATCTACTATTGTGGGTCTCCTGACACCAACAAGCCCCACAATGGCGGTTATGCTGCTCGTTACAATGCTACAGCTGGTTTCCAGAAGATGCCTGAGACTCAGGTTGCTTTGGGAACCGTGAAGCAGAATGATGGTTGGACGGATGCTACCAGTGAATATAACGGCTGGTAATCCGTATGTGTAGAATCATTAAAACAGAAGACACAATGAAAAAATCAATATTATTCATGGTTGCAGCACTTGGTCTGCTGACCTCCTGCGACCCTTCGAAAGATAGCATCAGCATGCCAGGCAACTCTGATTTGACTGGTGAACAGCTGGCTAGTGGATTCTCCGTCGTACAGTATGCTGACGAGGAATACACCGTACAGGCTGCCGATGGTAACTATTTCACATTCACCACATCTCCCTCTCGCATAGTCAGAATCTATCAGAAGGACGAAGAGGGCAATGAGAATGTCCTGGCCGCAGGTACTGCCAATGGTAAGTTCAAGATTGTCCCCAAGCGTGGCAATCCCAACGAGCAGACCTTCTATATCGAGACTCGCGATTTCAACGGTAACATCATTACCGGTCAGAAGACTGTTTCAGTCTTTGTTCCCCAGGAACTGGATCCCGTAGTTCGCCTGTTGGCAAGTGATGCATACGGCTCAAAGACATGGTACTGGGGTGAGAATATTCCTTGGGACAACAATGGAACAATGGTTTATGGTTCATGGGGTAACTTTGGTTACACAAATGACAATGGCGGAAACTTCCCCAGTGGCATTTGGTGGTCTTGTCCCGCAGCAGAACTGACGGGTCAGTTGAATCACTCTGATACTGGTGTAGCTACTGGTGAAGAAAGCCCTGAGGCTAAAATGGTAATTACCGATGATGGCAATATCTATTGTTATGATGCCGGTGGCAACCAAATCCGTAAGGGTAAGTACTCTGTAGAGGGATGGGACGGAACCACACGCAAAGAGGTTAATGGTGTTGCGTGGAGCTTAGGAACTTTGAAAACAACAGAAGGTGCTATTTTATTCCCCTTCAAGATTAACGGAGGAGGAACTAAGCCAACTTCTTTTGAGATTCTTAAGCTTACATCAGATCAGCTCATCCTTTCCTATGCAGACGAAGGAACAGGTAGTTGGAGCGAGGCTACTTTCTGGAGTTTTGTAAGTTCATCTGACGGCGAAGCCATGCTGACCGATTTTGACACTAAGGCTTGGACATGGGGAGAGAACATCCCTTGGGATAACAGCGGAACTATCGTCCTTGGTTCATGGGGTAACTTTGGTTACACAAATGACAATGGCGGAAACTTCCCCAGTGGCATTTGGTGGTCTTGCCCCGCAGCAGAGCTAACTGGTCAGTTGAATCACTCTGACACAGGTGCAGCTACAGGAGAGGAAGATCCTAATGCGTACATGACCTTTGACTGGGCTACAGGAAATGTAAAATCCTACGATGCTTCAGGCAACCAAATCCGTAGCGGTAAGTTTACACTGAATTATAGTGAGAACCGCAATGAAGTCAATGGCGTTGCCTGGAATTTTGGAACATTAGACACCGATGCCGGCTCTATTCTCTTCCCCTTCAAGATTAACGGAGGTGGTACGAAGCCGACTTCGTTCCAAATTATCAAACTCACTAACGAACAGCTCATCCTCACTTATGCAGACGAAGGAACTGGTTCATGGAGTGAAGCAACATTCTGGAGTTTCAAGGCCAAATAGAATGAGAATATGAAAAAGACGTTTTTATCATTCTTCCTATTCTTTGTTGCATATCTTAGCTATGCAACAACAGGTGGACCATATCCAATGGATTATAACGCATCTATTGATGATGATGAGGCCAAAGTGATTGTTTATTCAAGTCCATTCTATAGTGGGGGCTCTCTTTGGATTAAAAATCAAGAAACGAATGAGTCTTATTTTATCCAATCGAGTAGTACCTATTATGCACAATGGTTTTATGTAATACCGAGAGGAATTTATATCATAACCAGTATTGCTAATGGATACTCTGTTCAAACACAAGGCTCCACGCGTAGTGTATATGACACGATAGATTTCACAAGTGGTGGAGGATATATTATGTTAATTCCAAACTATTAGGGATTTCTTAACTCTATTGTTGCTCCTGGCACTGGTGGCTGGAGCGAGGCTACATGGTGGGCCTTCAAGAAAAAGTAGACCACACACAAAATCTTTCTCAATATCAATCTGCCCTGCGACACCTCTGATGGTCGCGGGGCGGATTTTTATGACCTAATATTTGGCAGATTCGGAGAAATGTAGTAATTTTGCAAGGGTTTATGAACCAACTGTTTACAAATCTTTAAACATCATAATAAACAAAACGAACGCTATATGCCAAGGAAGAAAGACGGAATGCCGTTTGAGGTACACCCCACGCCTGCCAAGGGCCGTGATGGAAAGAACATAGTTTATGCCAAGCCTGCTATGCGGGATAAGTTGAAGATGCAGGGCGTCGAGGATTATTGTAGCCGCAACTACGGACTGCGCTATGGCGAACTGTCAAGGGCCTTTGACGTATTTCTTCGGGCTGCCGCAGAGCTGATGGCAATGGGCTATCGGGTTGATACGCCCATCGGCTCGTTTGCCCCACGCCTCGAGCTAACCCGTGAGATTACCGATCCCGACGACGTGAAGCCTCACGACATCCGATTCAATGGTGTAGACTATCAGCCGGGCAAGCGATGGAACGAGGCACTGGAACGATGGAGCAACGGATTCCGACGCGTAGACAATGTCAACACACTGGAGCTACTGGCTGACAAGGGCCGTTTGGAAGACGTGCTGCAAAACTGTCTGCAACGCCACAACGGCTACATCACCGTGGGCTCGTTTGCCCGCAGTTCCGGTCTGACCTACTATTCAGCCCGCAAGCAGCTGAACCAATGGACTGAGGGCGACAACCCCAAACTACTGAAGACCCGCCGAGGTCAGGAATACATCTACACAGAGATATAGTTGAGGTGATTTCTCTTCGCGCAGCACCAGATAATAGGCCTCGCAGGGATTCATAAGGTAGCTTAACGGGAGTGAGAGGCTAGCGGACTGGGAACGAGAGCCTACCTAGCGACCTTTCGGGCCTGCGCAAAACACCTTGCCGGCACACCCAAAACACCTTACGGGCGTACGCAAAACACTTTGTCAGTATACCCAAAATGAACTGTTAAAAATGTCCGTGTTACCATAGAATTTACATCACGCTATGTCGCACAAACGAAAAATAAATGATAATTTATTTTGCATTTTGCCCGAATTACACTACCTTTGCAGTCGTTTATGAAACAACTGCTGATGAGATACGGACAAATGGGGTCGTCGGTGCTGTTGGGCATCGGAGTATTCCTGTTTTGGGCGATGGGCTATCCCCACGCGCTATCGTATCAGGAGCAGTACCAATTGTTTCTGTGGACGACGGACTATTTCATGGAGCGGATAAGCGTTCCGGGCGGTTTGGCGGACTGGCTGGGCGAGCTGGTGGTACAGTTTTACTACGTGACGTGGCTGGGTGCGCTACTGGTGGCCTTGCTGTTTGTCACGATGCAATGGCTGACGCTCCGCCTGCTTAAACCACATGCCAACCATCTTAGCCCTTACGTCTTACATCTTACATCATACATCTTACCTCTCCTGCTGTGGTGGCTGATGGGCGACGTGAACGTGCTGCTGTCGTTGCCGGTGGCGGTGACGATGGCATTGGCGCTGGCGAATGTGGTTGGGAAAGTAGGGAGAGTAGGTAAGGTAGGTAAAGTAGGGATGGTAGGGGAGTTAGGGATTATTCCCCTAGCCTACTGGCTGATAGGTCCGGCAGTGTGGCTCTACGTGCTGATTCGCACCATGCAGTGTGGCTGGCGGCACGTGTGGTCTGCGGGATGGCTCGTGGCTACGACATGGGGCGTCGGTATGTGGCTGATGCCGCAATGGCCTATGCAACAAGTGATGGTCACAAGCACGTACTACCGCACGCCGATGCAGTATCCGCAATGGACGGGCTACGACAAGGATATGTATGAGCTGATTAGATTGGACTATTTGATTCGCAACGAACGGTGGGACGAAGTCATCAGCCGTTCCGAGCAGCACGAGGTAAGGACGGCATTCTGGTCGAACTGCGTCAATCTGGCACTGTCGCAGAAGCGCATGCTGGCCGAGCGGCAGTTCGACTTCTACCAAAGCGGCGACGACGCGCTGCTGATGCCTCGTCTGCGCGACCAGACGAGCAATCTGCCTACGGCGGAGGCTTTCTACCGTCTGGGATTGGTGAACTCGGCGCAACGCTATATGTTCGACATTCAGGAATCGATACTGAACGGCAAGAAAAGCGGCCGCTGCACGAAGCGCATCGTGGAGTGCATGCTGATAAACGGCCACTATCAGACGGCTAAGAAATACATCGGACTGCTGAAGAAATCGCTGTTCTACCGCGATTTTGCCAAGGAGGCCGAACGCTGTCTGAACAACGACGCGATGGTAAACAAGCACTTTGGACGTCAGCGCCAGCTGCGCTTCAAGGACGACTTCCTGTTCAGCTACGAGGAGAAGGAGAAGATTCTGGGTCTGCTGTTTCTGAACAACCAAGACAACAAGATGGCCCTCGACTATTTCATTGGTGAACTGCTGCTGCGGGGCGATATTCAGGGTGTGATGCAACACATGCCCTGGGCAGAACAGTATGGCGGTTACCAGCGTATGCCGCGAGGCTATCAGGATGCCGTTCGCACCATTGAGAGTCGAGGACAGGCACCAGGAACGAAATACGGCGAATATGTGAAGCGCATGATGCGCCAGGAAGGAGGAACGGAATGAAGAAGTTCTTGATAGGGTTGGTAGGTTTAGTAGGGATAGTAGGTTTGGTAGGTTGTGCGGAGGGTCCGCACGACGTGACGACGGCAGACCAACTGCCCGACATTTATCCTGACTACATCGGGGTGACGGTGCCTGCAGGCATTGCCCCGCTCAACTTCAACATGGCCGACGAGGACGTCGATCGAGTCGACGTCACCATCACCGGCAGCAAGGGCGGCGAGCTGCACGCCAGCGGCGAGTGGGCCGACATGGACATCGACGAATGGCACCAGCTGACGACTCAAAACAAGGGCGGCGAGCTGAAGGTAACCGTCGTGGCCAGAAAGGACGGACGGTGGACCAAGTACAAGGACTTCACCATCAGTGTCAGCACGTATGCACTGGACGAATGGGGCGTGACGTACCGCCGCATCGTGCCTGGCTACGAGGTGGGTGGCAACATCGGCATTTACCAACGCGACATTCACGGATTCGACGAATACCCCATCGTGCAGGAGTCGGCACTGCCCGGGCGCTGCTTCAACTGTCACACGCCCAACCGCACCAATCCACAGCAGCTGACACTGCAGATCAGAGGAGAGGGTGGCGGCACACTGATACAGTTGGCTGATGGCAAACAACAATGGCTAAATACCAAAACCGATTCTACGAAAGCTGCCGGTTCTTATGCCTATTGGCACCCATCGGGCAACTACTGCGCCTACGCCACCAACTCCGTGCACCAGAGCTTCTTCGTAGGCAGGGGCCAGCGCATTGAGGCCTATCATGCGTTTAGCAATGTCGTTGTGCTCGACGTACGCAGCAACGAATTGATTCTGAC
>Ga0247610_10002782_pt1 | contig 19812 bp, 23 predicted proteins | sample 174DNAGHGhighgp2_FD_193483 | JGI IMG/M metagenome (GOLD analysis project Ga0247610, IMG submission 193483) | Sheep rumen microbial communities from Palmerston North, Manawatu-Wanganui, New Zealand - 1742 DNA GHGhigh gp2 | ecosystem: Host-associated > Mammals > Digestive system > Stomach > Rumen...
TGAGGCAGCTGTACGTAAGACAACCGCGATTTTGAAAGAACTTAACGTCCTCTAATATGGATCTATTTGAAAAATGTGACCATTTTGAGACGCTGAAGCAGGTTCGCAAGCTCGGCATCTACCCGTATTTCCATGAGTTGGAAAGCCGTCAGGCACCGGTAGTGCAGATGGAGAACCACCGCGTGATCATGTTGGGTAGTAACAACTACCTCGGATTCACGGAGAACGAAGCCGTCATCAAAGCAGGCCACGAAGCATTAGACAAATACGGTTCGGGTGTGAGTGGTAGCCGTTTCTTGAACGGAACGCTCGATCTGCACCTGCAGTTGGAGAAAGAGATAGCGGAATTCACGGGTTACGAGGAGTGTATGACCTGCTCGACGGGTTTCCAGACCAACCTCGCTATCATCTCCGCTATCTGCGGTAAGGATGATTACATCCTCAACGACCGTGAGAACCACGCTTCTATCTACGACGCTTGTCGCCTGAGTTATGCGAAAGTACTGCGTTACCGTCACTCGGACATGATGGATCTGGAGCGTCAGTTGAAATCGATTCCGGAGAATGCCGGCAAGCTCATCATCACCGATGGCGTGTTCTCCATGCGCGGCGATATCTGTAAGTTACCGGAGATCTGCGCGCTCGCCGAGAAATACGGTGCGCGTGTGATGGTCGATGATGCCCACGGATTCGGTGTACTTGGCCCCTGTGGTCGCGGTACAGCAGCGCATTTCGGTCTGACAGACAAAGTGGATATCACGATGTTGACTTTCTCGAAGTCGCTGGCTTCTATCGGCGGATGTATGTTGACCTCGCACCGCGTAGCCGATTGGTTGCGTCACGTGAGCCGTCCGTTCATCTTCTCGGCTTCTATCACCCCGTGTTCGGCTGCTACCGCACTCGAGGCACTGCATCAACTGATCAAAGACCCGGAGCGTCCGACACGTCTGATGAACATCGCCAAGTACTTCCAGAAACAGCTGTTGGCTAACGGCGTGAAAATCATCGAGGCGCCGACGCCTATCGTGCCGATCTTTACGTACAAGACGCTGGACACGCTGTATTTCGGCAAGAAGATGTTTGACGAGGGTGTGTATGTGAACCCGGTGATTGCGCCGGCGTGCGTCGAAGGCGAGTGCCTGTTGCGTACGACACTCATGGCCACCCATACCGAGCCGATCATCGACGAGGCAGTACAAATCATAGCACGCGTGCTGCACGAAGGTGCACCCAAGATGTGATATGAAGACTCTCGTTCTTTCCGGCGGTAGTTCGGGTATAGGAAAAGCGACAGCCATGCTCTTTGCGGAGCGTGGCTGGCGTGTTTTTGAGTTAAGTCGTCACGGCATCGACCATGACGGCATCACCCACGTCAACTGCGATGTATGCAACGAGAAGAGTACGCGCACGGCGATCGACGAGGTAATGAAGCAGACCGACACGATCGATGTTGTCATCTCCAACGCGGGATTCGGTATCTCGGGCTCGGTAGAGTTCACGGAGATCAAAGAGGCCGAGCATCAGATGGATGTCAATTTCATGGGCGCCGTACGTTTCACGCAGGCCGTATTACCACAACTGCGCCAACAAGGCTTCGGACGAATCATCTATACCAGTTCGGTCGCCGCAGCCCTGCCCGTTCCCTACCAGGCTTTCTATTCGGCGAGCAAGGCTGCTATCAACGCGCTGGCCTTGGCTTTAGCTAACGAAGTGAAAGACTTCGGCATCAGCGTTTCCGTGATGATGCCCGGCGATGTCAGCACAGGCTTTACCGATGCGCGTGCGAAAAGCACAAAAGGCGAGGAGGTCTATACAGGCGCCAACAAAGCCATCACAACCATGGAGCGCGATGAACGAGGAGGTATGAGTCCCAAACAGATGGCTGAGCTCTTCTGGCATATCGCTACCTGCAAGAGTCCGCGCCCGCAGTATGTAGGCGGTTTCAGTTACCGCGTACTCTGTTTATTAGACCGGATCCTACCCAAACGACTTGTTAACTGGATCGAATACAAAGTGTATAGCTAAACGTGAAGCATATTCGAATCATATCACCCTCCGGGGTCATCGATCCCTCGTATATCGATGGGGCAACTGCGCGTCTGCGCGCGTGGGGATATAAGGTGAGCGAGGGCGCGCACGCACGCGACGCGCGAGGACGCTTCGCCGGCACAGATGAGGAACGCTTGGCGGATCTCAACGAAGCCCTACAAGATGAGCGTGTGGATATGATTCTTTGTGCGCGCGGCGGGTACGGAATGCAGCGTATCATCGACAAGGTAGCTCCAATCACGAAGCCCATCATCGGTTTCAGCGACATCACGGCGCTGCATCAGTTGTCGGGCATCAATCATCAACCGTCGCTACACGGCATCATGTGCAAGCATATCGCGACCTTACCCGAAGACAGTGAACCGATGGTGGCGCTGCGCAAGCTGTTAGCCGGCGAGCCGATGGAGTACCGCTGGGAGAGCCATCCGCTCAATCGTCCCTGTCAGGCTTTTGCTCCCATCGTAGGCGGTAACCTGAGCGTGCTGTACGGACTGCAGGGAACGCCGTACGGTCTGAGCAAACTGAGTTACCAATTCCCCATCCTACTCATCGAAGACATCGCCGAGCGGCATTATCATATCGACCGAATGATTCGCAATCTGCGGTTGAGTGGTGTACTGGCGCACTTGAGCGGACTCATCGTCGGACAGTTCAGCGACTGCGAGGACGATGCACTGATGGGCGAGTCGATCTATGAGACAATAAAAGAGGCAGTCGCAGACTACGACTACCCCGTTCTTTTCAATGCCCCCATCGGGCACGTGGAGCATAACGTACCGTTATGGCTTCATGGTCATGCGTCCATCGACTGCGGCACGGATAGTGTCCTGCGTCTGGACGGCTTCCAGATATAAATCTCGGATTTTCAACTCACTTCTCCAGTACTCCACATAACGTGTGAGGGCTTCCATGTGGTCTGTTCCGCCGGACAGATAATCGCTGGTAGCCACCGTGTAGAGTGCTTTCGGGTTAACGGCTTTGCCGCCTACCTGTACATCTGCCAAATGACCGTCAATAACCGTCACGCGCATACCTGCTACGCCCTGACCACCATACCGCGCGAAGGACTCACAAAGGGCGATGATATCTTCCCCTTTGAGGGTCAACACGACAAGTTCGTTATCAAACGGCATCAACTCAAACACCTTCTCCTTGGTGATCGCACCTGCCGGCCATTCACAACGCATACCACCCATATTGACAATCGCGATATCCACCTTCTCCGGATACACTTTTTTAGCTGCCTCCCAGAGGGCATCGGTAGCCCAGTTCAGCATCGGGCACTCAGGATCCCCCACCCATAAACGCTCGGGCGCATAACCTATCTGCACGTTCAACTGCTCCTCCAGATCGGCTTTGGTAGGAGCCAGTTGCGCAAGATAATTCAGATCTTGGATTCCGTCCGAAGAAGCATCTACAGGGATGGCTTCGGTGGTAGCAAACGTTACTTGAACGGGTTTCTTCTGACACGCAGGCAGAAGAATCAAAGAACAAAGTACAAAAACAATTATTTTTCGCATAGTGCTTTGGCTGTTTTGGCCGCAAGGCGGGCGTTATTAAGGACTAATTGAATGTTCGCTGCCAGACTGTCACCTCCGGTGAGGTCTTTGACCTTGGCGAGTAAGAAAGGCGTACATTGTTTGCCGTGAATACCGGCTTCGTCCATCTCTTTGAGGGCTTGAGCGATTGCCGCATCGATTTTCTCTTTGGGCATCGAGTACTCCTCGGGGATGGGATTGGTAACAAGCATACCACCTTTGAGCCCGCAGTCAATCTTAGCCTTGAAAGCCGCAGCGAGTTCCTCGGGGGTATCGATGCGATAGTCCACACCGAAACCGCTGTGACGGGTGTAGAAAGCGGGCAGTTCTTCGGTCTGGTAACCGATCACGGGCACACCCTTGGTCTCCAGATATTCGAGCGTAAGACCAAGATCCAGAATGGACTTGGCTCCTGCGCATATAACCATAACGGGTGTTTGAGCAAGTTCCTCGAGGTCAGCAGACACATCGAAAGTCTTTTGTGCCCCGCGGTGTACACCGCCAATACCTCCGGTTGCGAAGATCTTAATGCCTGCCATCGAGGCGATGATCATGGTCGTGGTGACCGTTGTAGCACCATCCTCTTTGCGGGCGATGAGCACAGGCAAGTCACGGCGCGAGGCCTTGATAACCTCTTGACCTTTTTTACCGAGGTATTCAATCTCTTCGGGCGTACAGCCGGCTTTGAGTTTGCCTCCGATGATAGCGATCGTTGCCGGTACAGCGCCGTTCTCACGGATGGTCTGCTCCACTCTGAGAGCCGTCTCCACATTCTGCGGGTACGGCATGCCGTGCGAGATAATAGTCGATTCAAGGGCTACAACGGGCTTGCCCTCTTCTAATGCTTTCGCCACTTCAGGCGAGATAGATAAGTATTTATTCATTAGAGTAATATATTGGCGATATCGGGGTTCACGGCTTTAGGACTCATCAGGGTCGCGCGTGCGGCCATGAGACCGTACTGGGCTGTCTGCGGGAAGTCGATACCCTTGGCATGAGCATAGACGACACCTGCCAGAAACGCATCACCTGCACCGGTCGTGTTCACCACCTCTCCGGGCAGCGCAGGGAAGAGCCATTCTTCGGCGGCCGTACGACAATACACACCTTCGCTACCGAGCGTGATATACACGTGCGCCACACCGAGGTCTAAGAGTTTTTGTGCCGCTTCGGCATAAGTAGCCGCTTCGGTAACTGTCCAAGCCTCTTTGAGATTGAGCTTGAGGGTATGAAGGTACGGCAGTTTAGCTTTGCTGAGTGCATTCACCACCCGATGGGCTTTGGTCGTACTCACGCCATCGATAAAGAGCGGCACGGTCACATTCTCCATCAGCCAACGAATCGAGTCCTCGGTAATATTCGTATCCGCCACGATATAGTCCGAAAGGTTGATCTCCCCGCTACGTTTGGCGAGCCATTCGGGCGTGATCGTACGGATCACTTCCGTATCCGCCACCGCTGCAATCATCTCACCGCCGTGGTTATTGAGGCACAGATAGATACCTGAACGCTGAGCGTTTACACGGTCAGACAAGTGAATATCGATACCCAACTGCTTGCAGTAGTCATGCAGTAACCCGCCAAACAGGTCGCCACCAAAGACAGTCAACAACTGCGTGCGCGCGCCAAGCAACGATAAGTTATGCGCGATATTACGCGCTACACCTCCGTAACCCACCTCGATATGTCCGGGATTAGAGTCCGCGGCAATAAACGCATCGTTCAGCGTAGCCGACAGATCGACATTGGCGCCACCGATAATAGAAATAAGCGTTTCCATGGATGTTTCGTTTTGCGCTGCAAAATTACAAAAAATAATTGAAATACGCAAATAAAAAAGAACGAAACCTACATAAAACAAAGAAGGATGTCTCCCGACATCCCAATCTTTTTACTTAACCTTAAATCTAATACCATGAAAAACACGGTGCAAAAGTACTGCTTTTAGACGATATGACCAAATTTTTTTCAAAAAAAATGTTATAAAACATATTTTTGCTAAGTCCGGTTGTCAAAACAACACTCCTACTCCGCAATTCTCGACATTTTAGTTTTCGTCTAATAAATCGGGTCTTCTTTCGCGTGTATGCTCCAATGATTGCTCGTAGATCCATTCTTCGATCTTAGCTTGATGACCGGAAAGAAGAATGTCCGGTACTTTCCATCCTTTGTAGTCTGCTGGGCGTGTATAGACCCCTGCTTCGAGCAGTCCGTCTTGGAATGAATCATTGAGAGCCGACTCGACATCGCCGAGCGCACCGGGCAGCAGACGTACGATGGCATCGGTCATCATGGCTGCCGGCATCTCACCTCCGGTGAGTACGAAGTCACCGATGCTATACTCGCGTGTGATAAGATGATCGCGCACGCGTTGATCCACGCCTTTATAATGCCCGCACAGGATAATGATGTTCTGCGTGAGCGAGAGATTATTCGCAGCCTTCTGGTCAAAACGCTCGCCATCAGGAGCCGTAAAGATAATCTCATCGTAGTCCCGCTCGGACTTAAGATGCGAGATAAGGCGATCGATAGGCTCAATCTGAAGAACCATACCGGCACCAAAACCGAATGCGTAATCATCGACCTTACGGTGCTTATCGAGCGTCCAATCGCGCAAGTTATGCACGTATATCTCGCAAAGGCCTTTGTCCTTCGCGCGCTGAATGATCGAATGATTGAGCGGTGACTCAAGCAATTCAGGACAACATGTAATAATATCGATTCTCATAACGATTAGCGAATTAGCGAATTAGGGAATTAGGGAACGGGATCGTAACCGGAACCGCCCCAAGGGTGACAACGCAGGATACGTTTGATACCGAGCCAACCGCCTTTGAAGATACCGTGTTTGAGGACGGCCTCCACCATGTATTGACTGCAAGTCGGCGTATAGCGGCACGACGGGGGCGTGAGGGGCGAGATGAAGACGCGGTAGAAATAAACCGGTAACAAAAACGCCTTCCTTACGACTGTTCGGATATTTTCCTTAATGCCTTGCATACCGCTTTTTCGATTGTTGCAAAGGATTGTTCCTCTTTATCCATGTAATTAAACGCAATTTGATAATGCTTATCCCCCAATAGTTCCTGGTGAAGCCTGTACGCCTCTCGCATTAATCGACGTAAGTGATTGCGTTTGACTGCCCGCTTGAAGAGCGATTTGGGTGCCCAAACGAGAACTTGCGTGTCGCCTTCTGTCGGCATATACGTCACCCGCACAGGCCACGCCGTGAAACGTTTCCCCTCTTTGTACAAAGCGGCAATGCGCACTTGTCCGCAGAGTTTATTATGTTTAGGAAACGTATTAGGCATTCTTCTCCAGATAGTCCGCGATAGCCATCGGCAGCGAAGCAAACGCTTTGCCTTGTCCGGCTTCTATATCCACGCGGTAACCTGCCTCCTCCAGCGCACGCACCGTACCATCACCAAAAGCAGCGATGAGGGTCTTGCCTTGTTTCCAATCGGGGAAATTCTCCTTAAGCGAGGTCACACCTGCCGGCGTGAAGAGCGCAATGAGGTCATAATCGAAAGGTTTGTCGGTCGGCCAGGGGGTCGTCACCGTACGGTACATGATCGCCGGTGTCACTTCTACGCCATTCTCGGCAAACATATTGATCTGGTCATCCGAGTGTATATCCGAGAGTACCATCAGGTATTTCTCGTTCGGACGGCGATGCATGGCAGGCAACAAATCCTTGAACTGATTGCCCGTCTCCGGGAAAAAGACTTTACGTTTGCGGTAGTTGATAAATTTCTGCAAATACAAACCCACTTGCTCCGAGTTGCAGTAATAATGCATCGAATCGGGCACATTCAGCCTCATCTCTTCGCAAAGACGGAAATAATGCTCCGCTCCTAATTTCGAATTGAGAATGACCGCTGTGTAATCAAGCGGGTTGATTCGTTGCTGACGAAACTCCCGCGCCTCCAGTCCTTCGATATGAATAAACTGGTAGAAATCGCACTGCACGCCGAACTGCTCCTCCAAACGCGAATAAGGATTATGCTCGGTCATCGGGCGGGGTTGTGAAAAAAGAATTCGTTTAATCATATATAGCTTATCGTTTTTGCAGATAAATAAAAGAGTAATGCCATCGGTACCACCTCCAATGTAGCGATATACAGCACTAAATAGAGGATAGCCGCCGGCGATACCACATAGGTACGCACTGCACGAAACGTCCAGGCACAAAGGAACAAGATGGCCAATACCGCTATCGTTCCTTGTACCGCCAGCGGATTAGGCACATGCATCAGCACCATCATCACCGGATACAAGACGACCGTCCCTGTGGTAACGATGTTGCCATACGCCTCGTACGCGCTACCAAAACGGCGCGAGAGGGAGAACGTATAGTCCAACAGCACATTCAAAAGCATCTTCAGCATCAGCACAACCATGATGATGCCGCTTATTGCCCAAAAGGCCGTGAAGTGCGCGTGATTGATGGAGCAGAAACACAGACACAGCGCCAGTGCCATAGTACCAATCCGGAAGAGTGTCACCATCAGTTGACCCATGAAATTAGCCGGTGACTCTTTGTAGGTTCTGTCCGTTCGGGCAAGCAGTGCGGCAGGTGCCTGCGTGATGACACCCGGTTGAAAGAACTCCGCCAGCACTGCGCAAAGCAACAGGGCTAACATCGTCCATCCGCACCAAGGTACGTTCGTCATCGACACTATGTGCATCACTCCGTCCATAGATATAGTTTATCGCCGCGACGGAGCAGCGTGTCCGTCTTGAGCGAGAAGAATTGTCCTTGTTTAACTTGTTTGGTCGGGTGGCCGTTGGTATCCCGCAGCCCCACCGCCTTACATTCATACACACCGGTGGTCTCGCCGGTGATGAGCAAATCCTGTCCTTCTTCGATAGCGTCCACCGCCTCAACGAGGAACTCCGCTACACTGAGGTTCTTAAAGAAATTCGTGCACTTGGCAGCGTAGATCTTCTTGCGGGTTGCTTTGTTGCCATACGAATGTGTCCACTCGCCGAGTTTCTGTCCCTGGTAATAACCGTCCCAGAAGCCGCGGTTGAAAACACGGCTAAGTCGTTCATTCCACTCAGCTATCTTGGGCTCAATGACTGCATCGTTAGCATACTCACCGTTCTGCCAAGCCTCCACCGCCTCTTTGTAGCATTTTACAACGGTAGATACATACTCCGCCCCACGGGCACGACCTTCGATCTTGAGCACCCGAACACCCGCATCGAGCATCTTATTGAGAAAATGAATGGTCTTCAGATCCTTGGGTGACATGATGTATTGGTTGTCGATGTCCAGTTCGAGATCCGACGATTTATCCTTCACCGTATATCCCCGACGGCAGACTTGCACGCAGGCACCGCGGTTAGCACTCAAGCCGTAGTTATTGAGGCTCAGGTAACATTTTCCGCTTACCGCCATGCACAGCGCACCATGACAGAACATCTCAATACGGATCGGTTGCCCGCCGCGTCCGCAGATATGTTGCTCTTGGATATCGCGATAGACAGACGCCACTTGCTCCATGCTCAGTTCGCGCGCCAAGACAACGACATCCGCAAACTGCGCGTAGAACTTGAGCGCCTCGGTATTGGCGATATTGAGTTGAGTAGAGAGGTGTACCTCCTGACCGATGGCGTTGGCATATTGCATAACCGCAATGTCGCTCGCGATGATGGCATCTACCCCCACCGCGTGGGCTTTGTCCACGATCTCGCGCATCAACGTCAAGTCCTCGGGGTACATAACCGTGTTCACCGTCAGATAGGTCTTCACACCCGCCTCACGGCAAGTCGCCACAATAGTGGACATATCGTCCGTTGTGAAATTGACCGAACTACGGGCACGCATATTGAGGTGCTCTATACCGAAATAGACGCTGGTAGCCCCCGCCTGTATTGCTGCAGCCAGAGACTCCCAACACCCAACGGGTGCCATGATTTCTATTTGACACGGATCATTTGTCATTGGCAATCAGCCATTCGGCTATCTGTACAGCATTGAGTGCCGCTCCCTTGCGTATCTGGTCACTCACGCACCAGAAGGTGAGTCCGTTCTCGTCGGTCAGGTCTTTGCGGATACGACCGACGAACACCTCATCTTTGCCGCTCAGGAACAGCGGCATCGGGTAAATCTTATTCTCCGGATCGTCCATCAGCACGCAGCCCTTCGCTTTAGCAAACGCCTCTTTGGCCTCTTCGACACTGATTGGACGTTCGGTCTCCACCCACACGCTCTCGCTATGTGCCCTCAGCGAAGGCACACGCACACAGGTTGCACTGACCTTAACGTCCGAGTGCATGATCTTACGCGTCTCGTTGAACATCTTCAGCTCCTCTTTCGTGTAACCGTTGTCGGTGAACACGTCAATATGCGGGATGAGGTTGTAGGCTAACTGATAGGCAAACTTATTTACCGTCACTTCGTCGCCATTCAGCACTTGACGGTATTGTGTCTCGAGTTCTTTCATCGCCTGTGCTCCTGCACCGGAAGCCGCCTGATAGGTAGCCACATGCACACGACGGATATGACTCAGGTTCTCGATAGCCTGCAAAGCGACCACCATCTGAATCGTAGTACAGTTCGGGTTAGCGATGATATTTCGCGGACGATTGAGTGCATCCTCCGCATTCACTTCAGGAACCACCAACGGCACATCAGCGTCCATACGAAAAGCCGATGAGTTATCGATCATGATAGCTCCGAAGCGGGTGATATCCCCCGCATACGCACGTGACACGCCCGCGCCCGCGGAGACAAAAGCAATATCGACGCCCTTGAAAGCGTCGTTATGTTGTAACAATTGTACTTCGTACTTTTTGCCACGAAACAGGTATGTAGTGCCGGCACTGCGCTCCGATCCAAAGAGTCTTAGTTCGGAGAGAGGGAATTGCCGCTGTTCGAGAACAGCGAGCAACTCCTGTCCGACGGCGCCCGAGGCGCCTACGATAGCAATTACCATACTTAAGCTAAAGCAACGATGATCTCACCTTCTTTCTCAGCGAAAGTCAGTTTGTTCTCGCGTGCGAGCCATCCGAGGGCGAAAGCCAACTCGTCATTCTTCAGTTTGGTAGCTTTTTTCAGTGCCTTCAAATCCATGGCACCGTTCTGCAACGCACCCCATACGAGGCCTGCGTTTGCTCCAATTTTTGCAATCATAATACCTTAAATAAAATTTAGTGACTAATAGAGTGAATTATCCGGGTCACTCCTCCCATTTCTTAAAGATCAGACATGCATTGTGCCCACCAAAACCGAAGGTATTGCTCAGCGCATAGTGAATATCGCGTTTCTGCGCCTTGTCAAAGGTGAAGTTGATACGATAATCAATCTCTTCATCCTTGTCTTCCGGGTCATGATTGATGGTCGGCGGGATGATACCGTCTTTCAACGCCATGATACAAGCCAACGCCTCTACCGCACCGGTAGCACCGATCAAGTGACCGGTCATCGACTTGGTTGAATCGAGGTTCATATCATATACATGCTCACCGAAAACGCGTTGGATAGCCTTCACCTCGGTCACGTCACCAAGCGGTGTCGAAGTACCGTGGGTATTGACGAAATCAATCTTCTCCGGTTCCAAGTTCGCATCCTTGAGCGCTTGACGCATCACGCGCTCCGCACCTTTTCCTTCCGGATCCGGAGCCGTCATATGATAGGCATCTGAGGTCATACCAACGCCCACAATCTCTGCGTATATCTTCGCGCCGCGGGCTTTGGCATGCTCGTACTCCTCCATAATCAGACAAGCCGCTCCTTCGCCCAGCACGAATCCGTCGCGACTCTTGGAGAATGGACGGCTGGCGGTCTCGGGATGCTCATTATTGGTGGACAATGCGTGCAACGAGTTGAAACCACCGATACCGGAGAAGGTCACGTCAGCATCTGCACCACCCGTCAGCAGCACGTCAGCATGTCCCAAACGAATCTGGTCAAAAGCCGAACCTACTGCGTGGGAAGAGGATGAACAAGCCGTGCTCACCGAGTAACTCGGACCACCGAGACCGAAACGGATAGATATCTGACCGGCCGCGATAGACGGAATAGCCTTCGGAATCATGAACGGATTGAAGCGGGGTATGCCGTCACCTTTGGCAAAATCGATGATCTCCGACTCGGTACTCTGCAAGCCACCCATACCGGAACCCCAGATAACACCTACTCGACTGCGATCTTCCTTCTCCAGGTCAAGACCGCTATCTTTGAGTGCCTCGTCTGCTACCCAAACGGAGAACTGCGAGTAGCGATCCATCTTACGTGCCTCCTTGCGGTCAATCAGCGGAGTCGGATCAAAATTTTTCACCTCACCAGCGAACTGCGTCTTGAAATTCGTGGCATCAAAAGCAGTGATCGGAGCTATTCCGCTCACACCGTTAATCAATGCCTGCCATGTTTCCGGCGCAGAGTTACCTACGGGCGTAAGCGCGCCTAATCCTGTTATAACAACTCGTTTTAACTGCATAGTTTTCTTCGTGCAAATATAAAAAGCATACGAGTTTACAGTATTCCCGTAAACTCGCAAACTCAAGTGAAAAGAAAATTACTTTCCGGCTTTCTTCTCAACATAAGCGATTGCATCGCCTACGGTAGCAATCTTCTGGGTATCCTCGTCCGGAATCTCAACATTGAATTCCTTCTCGAACTCCATGATCATCTCAACCGTGTCAAGAGAATCTGCACCCAGATCCGTTTGGAAGTTAGCCTCGTTCGTAATCTGTGACTCTTCTACACCCAGCTTATCAGCAATAATTGCTTTTACTTTTGCTTCAATTTCTGCCATGATACTAAAAATTTTAGCGTTATTATTTATGTGTTTTTATTAATTATCGTATAATTCTATTTCCGCACGTTTCGGAAACTCGGTGCAAAATTACTACATTTTTTTGAATTGACCAAATTTTTTTGTCTTATTTTTCATTTTTGTCACCTAAATATAGCACTATTTTACCCAAATATACTCCGCTCTTACCCATTTGACATACCGGGATGCTGTCTCCATCCAAATTAGCGATGCGTAAATTATCATATAATTTATGGGTATGTCCGCCGATGACCACGTCAATACCTCGCGTATGACTCACAAGCGCCGTGTCGCATACATCCTCGGGGGCTTTGCCGCACGTCCCCATATGACTCAGGCACACCACGAGGTCACAACCCTGTGCATGAAGCGTATCTGCCATCTGTTGCGCCACTGGATACGGAGCCAGATAGACCGCAGGTTTAAAATTCTTATCGGAGATAATACCCTTGGGGTCGCACCCCAGACCAAAGATGCCGATTTTCAAGCCTCCTTTATACACGATCGTATAGGGTTTAACCACCCCTTCCATTACTGTACCGGTGAAGTCATAATTGGCACATACAATCGGGAACTTAGCCGTCGAACGAATCACCTCAGCGAGCGTATCGAGGCCGTTATCGAACTCATGATTGCCGAGCGTGCCGGCATCATAACGCATCCTGTTCATTGCCTCCAACTCTACGCGACCGTGGTAGAAATTGAAGTACGGCGTGCCCTGGCTAAAATCACCGGCATCTACCAATAGCAGGTTCTTATCAATCTTCCGCTCCTCGTTGATCATACCCATACGACGGGCATAACCACCCTGACCGTTGGCTTTCGGCTCCACCTGCGAGTGCGTATCATTCGTATGCAGAATCGTCAAATGATCAGGAGGCGTACAAGCCACAAAAAAGACGATAGATAATAGATAATAGATGATATATGATCTTTTCATGGTCGTATATTTTTAGTTTATCAGAATCGTTTGTTGATCTCTTCGTCTGTCATCAGCGAGACGATGGTCTTGCCATCCGCTGTACGGCGGTATTGAGGAAGCGCCACCAGACGCGCCAAGAGGTCTCGCATCTCAACTTCTGAGAGGTTTTTCCCATAAGGGATAGCTGCGTTCTGCGCCAAAGTCAACGCAATCTGTTCGCGCCATTCGCGTTGGGTATCCGCACCGCGCTCGCGTACCTGCGCCAGTATATGCTGCAATACCGGCACGGGTGATTGTTGTGCCAGTTGTGCCGGCACACCTTGTATCGAATAACTGTCCGGACTCAACTGCTCCAGATCAAAACCGATGGCCTTCAGATCAGGCAATAGTTGTCCGACCAACACCATCTCGTCTTGTGCCAAGGCGAGCACTTCCGGAAACAGCAACTGCTGCATAGCACCCTGCGAAATTCCCAACTGCTCCATAAACTGTGCATAGAGAACCGCTACATGCGCACGATGCTGATTGACCATCAAGAGGCCATCTTCACTCGCCACAAGTATATACTTCCCACCATACTGCCAGATAGGCGCATGTTCGACGTCAGGAACCTCCACCTCTCTCGACTCAGGTATATCGGTCTGCGGCCTGTTCGATGTATTCTGCAGTCCGTCATACAAGCTTTCCCAGTTTTTCGGAGGTCTTTCCGGATAGATTGCTCCACGTGTATGGAAAGGATTATAGCCCGGATCCACCGTCACTTGCGGACGGCTGACAGGTGCGTCGGCAGGAAGCGGAATATCGAGGTTATTCGGTGCGTCAAAATCAATAGTTGGTGCCAGGGTGAACTTACCCAGCGCCTCACGAACGGAGGCCATCAGAATCTGGAAAATCGTCTGCTCATCGGCAAACTTAATCTCCGTCTTCGTCGGGTGAATATTGACATCAATGGCCTGTGGATCAATGTCAAAATAAATAAAATACGACGGTTGGTAGTCGGCTGTCAGCATACCCGAATAGGCCGTCTGGACTGCTTTCTGGAAATACGGATGGCGCATATAACGACCGTTCACAAAGAAATACTGCTCGGCTTTGCGGGTAGCGTTCTCGGGTTTGATCACAAAGCCGCGGATCCCTACCATCTCCGTCTCCGTCTTCACCTCCACAAACGCCGAGGTATAAACATTCTTCTTCGGATTGCCGAAAACGGCCTCAATGCGCTGTTTCTCCGTGCCCACAGGCAGTTCGAGCAGAATCTCATCGTTGTGCACGAACGTGAATGAAACCTTCGGATACACCAGCACGATATGATAGAACTCATTGAGCAGATTCCGTAACTCCGTCTGGTCTGTCTTCAGGAACTTCCTTCGTACCGGCACGTTAAAAAACAAGTTACTTACCTTGATATTCGTTCCTACCGGACACGCACAGGGCTCCTGACGTACCACATCCGAACCGTGTATCTCAACCAGCGTACCCGTCTCGTCTTCCTTACGCCGCGTGGTCATCTCTACCTGCGCAACAGCACAGATACTCGCCAACGCTTCCCCTCGGAAACCCATCGTCCGCAGACTAAACAAATCCTGTGCCTCGCGGATCTTACTCGTCGCATGGCGTTCGAATGCCAGACGCGCATCCATCTCACTCATACCGACACCGTCATCGATCACCTGCAATAACGTGCGACCTGCGTCACGAACGATAACCTGCACACGGGTAGCCCCCGCGTCCAAGCTGTTCTCAACCAACTCCTTCAGACACGACGCAGGGCGTTGTATCACCTCCCCTGCCGCTATCTGGTTGGCCACACTATCCGGTAACAGATGAATGATATCCATACACTTCGCGTATGTACGCGCGTATTATAAAAGGAAATAGAACGTAAAAAGAAGCAGACCGAGCAGCACAATCCAGAACACCAACTTCGATTGTTTTTTCTTGCGCAACTCCGTCATGTTCTTCTCGTGCTCTTCTCGAAAAGCCCCGCGACGAAGACGCGCAAGTCTTTTATCCTTGCGCGCCTCCTTTTCCTCATCGAAGTAAATGGGGCGATAGTCCCACTCACGGGGTTTATTTACTTTCGGAAATAATACCGACATTATTTAACGATAGCCTGGAACTCAGCTTCCTCAGCGAACTTAGCAAACTCGATATCCTGAGCAGCACGTGCTTTGAGGTTAGCGTCTTGCTCGATAGCCGACTTGAGGTTAGCATAAACAGCCTCTTTATCGTTCGTACGAGCACCTACAACAGCCTTCAGGTAAGCAGTCGTTGCATTCGGCTCCTTGATAGCATCAAGAGTCTTCGATGCAGCTGCATAGTCCTCATCCAGAATTTGTTGAACAGCAGCATTGTTGGTTGCGTTGTCACCATAAGCTTTCTTAGCAGCAGCATAGTCACCCTTCTGCGTGTAGAGGGTACCCATAGCAGCGCTCAGGTTAGCCTTTGTGCCGGCAGCCTTACCCAGATGATACTCTGCTTTCTCCAGATCCTTAGCAGCCATGTACGCAACACCTGCATTGTAGTTTACGTCCGGGTGGTTCGGCTCGATCTCCAAGGCTTTCTGATAGCAACGAATAGCTTCGTCATTGTTACCTGCCTCGAAATAGAGTTGACCCATACCATTCCATGCACGGTAGTCGTTATAGAGATCAGCAGCTTTCTTATAGATAGCCAACTTCTCTGCTTTATCCTCGGTCAGCGAAGCAGCATAGAGCAACTCCTCAACACTCAGTTGAGCCGGATCATTCTTTGCCAATTCAGCAATCTCCTCGTCACTCTTACCGATCAGATCAACGGTGAGTAACAGGCGGCTACGACGGAGAGCCGGAAGAATCTCCTCTGCGATCGTTGCGTAAACAGCACTCAGGTTCTTAATCTGTGCCTCACGCTCCTCAGGATCGCTATACATGGACAGCACGCGCAGAACAAGGTCTTTGTCTTGCATATTGCTGTTCTCCATTGCACGCTGGAAGCCTTCCCAGTCCTCTGCGGTGATATTCGACAGAATCTCGATAGCTACTTTGTTCTTCTTGAGGTCTCTCTGGAGGAACTGAGCTGCTACTTTCTGACGATTCTGAGCCAGTTTCTCATTCAGATCCATACCACCATCCGGAGATGCATAACCGGCAACCTCAACGCGGCTAACCTCTTTATTCTCCGCTTCCTTAGCATCCTTAAGAGCAGCCTGCAAAGCCTTCACACCCTCGCTTTTCGTCTCAGACGAACGAAGATTTGCGCTTTGAATCAAGAAGCGAATGTCAGCCTCCGTCATCTCTTGGATAACACGCTGGAACTTGTCCGGGGTGTTAGCCGTCTTGTTGTCTTTTGCCTCTGCCAACTCCGAAGTAGCAACTACACCGTCAGCAATCTTAAGATCAGGAATCTCAATCACTTTCTTGCCAACTTTTGCCTCAAAACGCAGGTAGAGCTCAGACTTGCGCATTGCGGGAACATAGTCGAACGAGCAGCTCTGGCTATACTTACCGCCTTGTTTGTAGTTTACGGTCTTACCGTTCTCTTTCACCTTCTCACCTACATAGGTAACAGGCTCACCAAGAACTTCCTGACCTTCGAATTTGAGAACCGGAGTAACAACCAGCACACCTTTCTTAGCGAATTTCTTCTCAGGGAACGTACCGGTGATCTCTGCATTTACCTTACTACCCACCTTCTCCAGCGGACTCGGGTTAACTGTGATCTGCTCAGGATTCGGTAACGATTTGTTACACGATGCCAACACTACTGCAGCAGCAATGAGGCTAAATAATAAACCTTTTTTCATATGCATATAATTTGTTTTGTATGTGAATTCACATAATTCGCCGCAAAATTACAACTTTTTTTTGAATTGTGCAAATATTTATGGAAAAATTTGCGCATATCAATATTTTTTTGTACCTTTGTGCCCGATATGAGAAGAACGATTTTCCTTATTATGGCACTCTCGCTCGCGCTCATGAGCTGCAACAAGCCTTCACGTGTGGAGCAGCACAAAGCCGAAAAGCGAGTTCAAGACAGCATCCGCCTCGAAGAGCAGGTGCGCAGTTTGGCGTATTACGAAGGCGAATTGGATCGTCTGATGCCCGTTGCTGATAGTTTGATTGCGCTCTTTCATTACGAGCGTAACGAGAAATACCAGGATCATGGTTACTATGTAACCAACGGACGCAACGGTTTGCGCATTTTGGTGCGTGACGATGGCAAAGAAATCCTACTCTACCGAAACGGAAAACGCATCCCCTCTACCGACGACCCCAAACTCGAGCAGGCACAACACCTCCAAATCGTCATTTCCGATATCAAAGAACTCGAAAAACGTATTGCAAGAACCTCTCTCGAGGTGCAAAAATACCAAAAACGATTACAAAAATAAAATATTTTTGCATATATCAAAAAAAAGCAGTATCTTTGTAGCCGCAATTAAAATGCAGAACTATGGCAGAATCGAAATACGAAAGTAAGATCACATCCGCACCGTGCTCGGCAGCCCAGATTTATCGTGTGCTGAGTAATCTGCAGAACCTCGAGCGCGTGAAGGATATGATTCCCAAAGATAAGATTCAGGAAATGGAGATCGAGCCCGATCGCGTACGCCTCAAGGTGGACGGTCTGGCGCAGAAAATCACCATCGCTATCGTCGATCGGATAGAGAACGACACCGTCAAGTTCGGTGCAGAGGGCATCCCGATGGACGCGAACTTCTGGATTCAGATGAAGGAAGTGAGTCCGACCGACACGCGGCTCAAACTGACCGTCAAAGCGGACATCCCCTTTATGTTCAAGTTTATGATCGAGAAAAAACTCCAAACGGGACTCGACCAAGCAGCCGACATGCTGGCGCAGTTCCCCTACCAAATGTGGCAATAAGAATATGAAAACTCCCAGAATACACAGAGAAGGACGCGGTCTGATCGTGGGTACCGTGCTGCTCCTGTTCATCATCAACGTACCTATCTACTTGTTTGTGCAACCCCATTGGGTTTTCGCTATCACGCTGATGCTGACGGCGATACTGCTCGTGTTCGTCACCTATTTCTTCCGCAATCCGGTGCGCGTGCTGGAGATCGATGATCCTAATTTCATCATCGCCCCGGCTGATGGTCGCGTGGTAGTGGTTGAACCGACTGAAGAGAACGAGTATTTCCACGAGCAGAAACTGCAAGTGTCGATCTTTATGTCGCCTTTTAACGTGCACGCTAACTGGTACCCCATCGAAGGAGAGATCCTCGTTTCCGAGCATCAGAAAGGCCGTCATATGGGTGCTTGGTTGCCCAAATCGAGTACGGAGAACGAGCGCAGTCTGGTGGTTATTGAGACGCCGAACAAAGTGCAGATCGCGCTTCGTCAGATTGCCGGCGCCATGGCACGTCGTATTGTAACCTACGCTAAACCCGGTCATCAGGCACATCGTAACACCCACCTCGGTTTTATCAAACTCGGCTCACGCGTGGATATGTACTTGCCGCTTGACACAGAGATGTTCGTCGCGGTAGGTGAGGCTGTTCGCGGCAACGAGACCATTATCGGCCGTCTGGCTGATGTGGAACCCAAGGCTCCAAAGCAAGCCCCCAAAGAGGCTCTCAAGGCTAAAGCAGCCGCCAAGCCCAAAGCAAAAGCAAAAAAAGTTTAACATTAAATAATTATCACCATGAATTTTGAAGAATTATTTGCGCAGTATCCCTGCCCGTTTACAGATGAGCAAGTAAAAGCTCAAGTTGCTGACATCGAAGCAAAACATTTTGCGGAGAACAACAATATCGAGGTATGGAAAGAGTGCCTCCATCAGATCGACTACACCACCCTGAGTGCAGACGACACCATCGCTAAAGTAGAAAGCATGGCGAATGCCGTAAACACCTTCGAAGCGAAATTCCCGGGTGTGCCCAACGTAGCCGCTATCTGCGTTTATCCCGCGATGGCAGAGTACGTACGCAAAGCCCTCAAGGATCCGAAGTTCAATATCGCTTGTTGCTGTGCCGGCTTCCCCGCTGCACAGACTTTCCCCGAGATCAAAGTAGCAGAGACCGCCATGGCTCTCAAGATGGGTGCTACCGAAGTGGACATCGTGCTTTCTGTAGGTAAGTTCCTCGAAGGCCGTTACCAGGAGTGCTTCGACGAGATCCGCGAGATTAAGGACGTTTGCAAAGAGCATCATCTCAAAGTCATTCTCGAGACCGGTCTGCTCAAGACCGCAGAGAACATCTGGAAAGCTTCCATCCTCTCGATGGCTGCAGGCTGCGATTTCATCAAGACCTCTACCGGTAAGATCAGCGTCAACGCTACGCCGGAAGCTACCTTCATCATGTGCCACGCTATCAAGGCTTGGAAAGAGAAAGCAGGCATCAAGATGGGTTACAAACCCGCCGGTGGTGTTTCGACAACCGAAGAGGCTGTACAGCACTTCACGCTCGTCAAGGAGATTCTCGGCGAAGAATGGCTCAACAACGAGTGGTTCCGTTTCGGTGCTTCCCGTCTGGCCAACAACCTCCTTTCCTCTATCGTAGGCAAAGAAACA
>Ga0247610_10002783_pt1 | contig 19798 bp, 16 predicted proteins | sample 174DNAGHGhighgp2_FD_193483 | JGI IMG/M metagenome (GOLD analysis project Ga0247610, IMG submission 193483) | Sheep rumen microbial communities from Palmerston North, Manawatu-Wanganui, New Zealand - 1742 DNA GHGhigh gp2 | ecosystem: Host-associated > Mammals > Digestive system > Stomach > Rumen...
TTAACTGTTTGATAATCAACACCATAACCATTAGTATAAATAAATAATTCTTTAGTGTGGTCAACACTGTCTGAGGCAGATTGATCATTATACATTATACCATCATCAGAAATATAACCTCTCCATGTAGGATATTGATAACTTAAAGTATATATAACCTGAGATATACGTCCTTTAACATAATACATGTTTGATGTAGGAACATTTTCAGTGAGAGTATTGATAAATTCTATTGCTTCATCAACTGTAAATGCTGTTGCTTCACTAAGTCCATCATGATTTCTCTCAGGAGTTACATTTACATTAACTGATTGATAACCAATAACTTGCTGTGTTCCATTAGAGGTAATATCTTTTGTTCCATTACCACCTGCGTATTTAGTTTCTTTAATATCTTCAAGGATAGTAATTTTTTGAGTTCCACTGCCCATAGTAATATCAACAATTTCACCACTTACAACAACACCACTATTCTGTGATATAGATAATTGATTTTCAGATAAAACATATTTTTCCCATGGAGTACTTTCAGTAGTAGAAAGGTCATAACCACCAACAGGGTAAAGATACCAACCAAGATAGTCTGCAAAACCTGGATATACATTGATTATATCTTGAGTTATTTGATCTCCACTTCCAAGATAACCATTGAAAGATACTTTGTCACCCTGAGTTAAAACAGGATTTGTACCCATGTCAACCCATTGATAATCAACACCACCACCTTGAGGTACATTTACATTTACCATAGCATAGCTAGAAATATCAAAATCACCATTTGATGTGATATAACTATAACCACTTACTGCTGGGCCAAGTGCTGATATATAACTAGGGTAATCGGCGAAATTATCACTTTCAGTTCCAAGTGCTGCTTTTATCTGTAATTTTGTGTTATAGATAGCATTTAAATTATTAATTAATTCACTCATAATTAGTTAGATTCTGATATATTTATAATTTCACTTGTACCAACAAGTATATCTTCTGATATTGAAGTAGCATAAGATAATTCTTCGAGTGTTACTGGGTCATCAATATAACCACCTTGTGTACCCATTTCACCAGATATAGACTGGTTGTTTGAATTAGTGTAAAGAACTTTGTCTTCATCTTCTTCACCAACTATAGCAAGAACTGAAGATGGGATGTTCTTTACATCATTGTTGTAATACTTCAACATCTCTTCTTGAGTCTTAAAAAATTGAGTTATTTTCATTTTTAATATACGTATATATTTGATTTCATCAAAGAATATTCATCTTAGATGAATTATTTTTGTGCCTTAAGGCGTTGATTACTAATTAGCTTGCATTAACTACAGTCCAAGTTGTAGGAACTCCAGAACGTCCAGTAGTACCCCATGTAGCTGTAGGATTTTTATATAAAGTACCAGTAGTAGTAACATTATAGAACATATTAAGGCATGTACCAGTATTAGTAAAAGTAGGATTATTCAACATACATTTTACTGATTTAAGAATATTACATCCATTGAACATTTGCTGGTAAATATATTGTCCAGTATTATTTTCAGTAGGTAGATCAGGTCCAACTTCCATCATATCACAGTCCTGGAACATATAGTAACATACATGGGTTGCAGTACCATTTTCTGTAAGTCTTACCTCTTTTGGTCCATTAATCATTGTCTTTGAACTTGCAAACATAGCTCTGAAACATCCTGTAGTAGAACCGATAGGAAGAATTAGTCCACTCGCATCATTTAAATAGCTTCCTTTGGCCGTATTGGTAGGTTTAAATAATGAACAGAACGCATAAGTATTAGAACTAGTCAAACTTGTACCAACAAAATTATCTCCATTTATCAAACTCATTATATTTCCATAGATATTACATTTAACAGTAAAGTCAAAATATGAATAATTTCTATTATATGTAGAAGAATTTATAGTATATCTTACATTATTACCTCTAAATCTGAATTTATCACCGCTCACACCAGTTAAACTTACACCATCAGTTGAACTTGTTATACTTGTCCATGAACCACCATTCTTACTATATTCTATAGTATAGCTTGCATCGCTTCCCAACATCTTCCATAAGAATGAACCATTTGCTAACAACTCAACTGTAAAGTATTTATTATCAAATGTTTGATATACACATTCAACAGGATTACATATATTACTATCACCATATTCATTGCTTGCGTACGCTTCATAAGTAGTAGTAGCTGATATATTAAATGATGAAGTATATTCGCTCCATTCTGAAGTACCATATATTCTGTAATATATGTTATATGCTCCATCAGAAGTGATTGTAACTGTATTCTCTTCACATGTAATAGTAGGTATATCAGGTATAGTAGTAGCAATATCTTTAACAGTCCAAGTAGTTGGAATACCATTATTACCAGTAGGCCAAGTAGCAGATGAATCTTTATAGAATGTACCACTATTAAATACTCTATTTACCCAATTTGTAGTAGAATCATTTGTATTTATACCACTAGTAGCAAAACATTTGATATATCTTAAATTCATACAATAATAAAACATTCCATAATAGCAATAATCCACTAATGTAGTAGCAGGAAGTTCAGGTGCTGAAATTAAACTACTACAATTTCCGAACATATATCTGTAGCATGCTTCGGCTAAAGTAGTAGCAGGAAGTTTAGGTGCTGAAGATATTCCAGTATTTTGGAACATTGCTCTGAAACAGTGAGGAACTAAAGTCGTTGGAAGTATTATATTCTCTATATCAGTCAATGAAGTATTAGTAATATTGACTGGATTACGTGTTTGATTGAATAAATCTTTGAACGCATAGTCATTTGTCCCAGTAGTTAAAGTAGCATTTCTAAAGTTGTCTCCAAAAAGAACACTCATTACATTTCCGTATGCCTTGAAATCACCAGTAAGAAATCTGAAAGTATTTGCGGTTTGCTTAGTTTCAACCATTGGAGACATAGCATTGTTATTTCCTTTGAATCTGAATTTATCACCACTTAAACAAGATAAAGTAGTAGGAGTAGTAGAGTGAATTTCAGTCCATGCTCCACCATTTTTACTATAATATAAAGTTATATCATAAGTAGCATAAGTACCACTCATCCATGTGCCATCAAAACTAAAATCACCATCTTCAACACATTCTATTGTAAGATATTGGTCTTGAAATGGAACTGTTTTTCTCCATATTTCTACACTATTATATACTATTCTCTGGACATCATTTCCATTGAATATTATATTCTGTAAAGTATTATCTATAATATAATTCATAACTCATTGATTATGATAAAGTTGTAATTGTAAGTGTACCTGTTGTGCTATCATAAGAGAACATACCATTTATAAGATCTTTTATATTAGAATTACCTAAAATTAAATTTTGTGTATATGTATAAGTCCAATTATTAGATGAAGAACCTAAATTAACACCAGTTCTATCTGGTCTTAATATATTATTGTTAATTGTTATTCTTGATAATCCTCCTGTATAAAAATTGATATTAGAATTAGAACCAACTATTTTACTATCATTTGTAAAATATGTAGATTTTGTATAACTTGCTGAATATATATGGTCTGCATCTCCCAATGTATAAGTATTATTCTCTTTAGGAACTATACTGCTTGAATATGAAGTGTCCTTAAGATATGCAGTGTTGGTATATATATTTGATGTATAAGTACTTCCCCATCTTACAGAAGATTCACCTAAATTTATAGCATTATCATTAGCTGGACTAAAGTTATTAGTATGGAATACATATTTCCATGCATTATTAAGCATAAGGTTTATTTGGACGTTATTTCTATTGCTAAACTTATTAGTACCGTTCAACCACATGTCAGTGATATAACTTGCTGAATATATATGGTCTGCATCTCCCAATGTATAAGTATTTGTCTTATTAGGTATGATATTATTTGTATAAGTATTAGCGGCATAACTAAATTTTACAAAACCTGTTCCAGTAAGATTATTGTGTATATCAACTATGTTATTATAATTAACATCTTTGATATAGAAGTGCTTTCCATCAACAGTGTTTCTTATAGTAAGACTAGCATTTCCTCCAGTTCCACCTTCATAAATTTCCCAAGGTCTATCACTACCAACCTGAAGTTTTACTCCATTATTCAATGTAAGTTGTCCAGTCATTGTACCACCAGTTAAATGAAGATAACCATTTAAATCTGATTTTGTTGCATAAGTACTTTCTATATCTGCAAGTCTACCATTAACATAGTTCTTTAATGTACCAGTACCAACCCAGTTATAATTACCGCCTGTAACAACTTGATTATAAGAATACCAATTAGTATATATTTTACCTTGATTATTTATTATAAGTCCACTTTCAAGTAGTTGTAGATTATTTACACCTTCAGGTTTTACGAAATTTGAAACATTTAAGTATGAATTTAATTCAATCTTGTCTGCTTTACCACTAATATCATTAGCTGTAACATAACTTGCATTAGCCAACTCTGTCTTAGTTACATAAGCACTCAAGTCAGCTTGTCCTGCATTCTCATCTATATATTGTCTTATTTGACTAAAGTTGTCATATAAAGTTGGCATTTTCTAATCTAGTATATTTTTTAGCTATTTGAGATTGGGAATAAAGTATCCATCTGAGCTTGTGTTAAAGCTGTAACATATCCACATCCACTAAGTTCTGTTTCAGTTATATATTCAGCTGGAATAGAAGTAATATAACCACAAGCACTTAATTCATTTTCAGTAATATATTCAGCTGGAACTGATGTAAGATACCCGCAAGCACTTACATTGTCCATTGTAATATATGCCATGCCCTGAATGTCAGTCTTTGAATAAACATCAGCAGCATTAGCTTTGTTTCCAAGAGCTGTAGTAACTGTGCTTGCAAAACTTGCATCATCGTTGATTGCTGCAGCAAGTTCATTGAGTGTATCAAGAGCAGCGGGAGCGCCATCAATAAGAGCATTTACTTTACCCATTACGTAACTTTCTGTAGCATATGCCATGCTTTCAAGAGCAGTAGTAGTTACATAGCTCTGTGCACTAAGCATTTCTTTTGTTACATATGCACTTAAATCAACACCAGGAATGTCAGCAATTGCCTGTTGTACATATTCTTGTGATGCATAGCTCATTGCACTTAATTCAGTCTTTGATACATAAGAATTTAAGTCTGATTTATTTGCATATACAGTTAAATCAGGAGTATTTGATAAATCATTATAGTCACCAGAAAATGCTACATCACTAAGAGTATTAGCAAGAGTTTGTTTGTCAGCGAATTTCTCAACTGCCCAGTTCTTTACTCTGGTAAAATTGTCATATAATGTTGGATTTGCCATTTTGATTATTGTATATTTTTATATATTATTCACTTAGTATTTCATCCATGATTGAGTCTTTAAGCCCAACTGGATTAGTTTCAAGAGTAGTTACTCGGCCTTCAAGCTGATTGAATTCTGGTTTAGTAACATAATCTTTTCCTTCAAGGATAGATAGTCTTCTGTTGAAATCAACATCAGTTCTTTGAATATCATCTACTTCACTTTCAAGAATGTCAAGTCTTTCTTTTATCTTTGTATCATCATATTTGTAATAATAGCCCACACTTACACTCTGTGATGATACATTACCAGAAAGCACATCAAGACGGTTGTTAATCTTGATCTGAGATGGAGTGATTTTATATGGGTTTTTTATATTCATTATTTATAAATTGTAAAAGCATTTTTATTGTCACAAATTACTTGTCCATGTTCTCCTTCATTGAGAACAAGTTCGAGATCATAATCTCCACATACAACCTGGTCTATACCATAGAATGTGAAGAGTATTGTATTATCGTCAATAGTAAAGTCCATCTCTTTTTTAAATCTATTACATACTACATATAAAGTCAAGTCTAAGACAGATATATCTGGTACATCCTCAACTGTTATAGGCCAAGAAATCTGAATATCACTACCAATTCTATTATAAAACATGTTATCCATTTAATATATTTTTTATTCAAAATGATACTTTGTATGAGTATCATCATCCCATATTTTATGTTTTCCTAACATTCCTCTAGAAGGATTTTTAATATTATAATCATGTAGTTTTCTTTTTTTATCTTCACTACATGGAACACCTTTATTACCAGGAGATTTACCTTTATGAGATTCACTCATCTTTTTTCTTGATTCTTCTGAGAATTTTTTTCCTAATCTATTTGTATTACCTTTTTGAGATTCACTCATCTTTTTTCTTGATTCTTCTGAACATTTTTTTCCTCTTTTATTTGTATTACCTTTTTGAGATTCACTCATCTTTTTTCTTGATTCTTCAGTTACTTTATAAGTAAAACCTATTTGTCCACCACTAGTTTTATTATAACCATAATCAGGATTATTGCTACAATAATAACTTATATAAAATCTCTCCCAGTAATTTAAATTCTCTTTAGGACATTCAATTAATACTTCAAAATCAAAATTATCAAATCCATATTTTTTTATTGCATTTATCCAATAATTATTATAATCTATATTTATACTTCTTTTATGCTCTTTATATCTTTTTTCAATATTAACTGATTGTCCAATATAAACCTTTCTATTGAACTTATTTGTAAACTTATATACTCCTATCATATTCTGTTATAAAACATATTTATAAAAAATTTTATTTTTATGTATATCTATAATATAGAAATATTTAAGTATATTATTTAAGTAGATTCTATATGAGTTGCAGTTACATATGGTCTGTAATACCATTCAGATTTTGTTGTATAATTAGCAAATGAATAATAGTGGTTATAATCACCATCACCAACAATATCATGAAGATATTGACCATTTGTTGCTTTTACCATATACAAATATAAACTACCAACTGTTCCTTCAGTTTCTCTATCTAAATATGTTGATATATTGTCTGGCCATTCATCTGTGAATATAAATGTACCTCTATTTTTTTGTCTTATTAATTGATAATCCCATTTTTTAATTTTGGATTCATCTTTATAACTATATGAAAGTGTTTCTGTTGTCCATTCACTATCACTAAATACATCTACATCTAAATGGTTAGTCCAGTCAAAACCATATACTATATTTTTAGTGTAATACCATTCAGTTGGATCAAATTTAGAAGTATTTGATACTATAGAATTGCTGATTGAGTCATAAAGATATATACCATTTATGTCTTGGAATCTTACAAATTTCCAAAGTCCAGGAGGTATATCTGATTTTACTCTTTGACTAGTGTTTCCAATATAATGCCACTCAGTATCTCTAAGACCTTCTATTGAAATATAAATTCTGTTACTGTTATTGCTTCTTGGTACAGTTGTAATAACCTTTTCAAAATATCTTGGTGGGCTACTAGTATCTATTAAATATGGAGTGATATACACACCAACTAAACCAGTAATATTTTTATAATAATATCCACTAGCATCAGATCCAATTTTTTCTGACCATGACTGTAAACTTATATCAGTAGCAAGAAAGAATGGCTCTGTTTCTTGTACTATAGGTGGAAGTCCTTGCCAAAGAAGAAAGTCATTCTTTCCATATATCTTATATAACTCAATATCACCAGGGGCGAATGTCCTTTCAAAGTTTGCAAAATTTATTGTGTTACTCATATAGGTTTTAAATATTTTTATTGAGATATAAGATACAAATAATATGTAGTATGGTCTGGTAATGCATTATATTGAGCATATGTTCCTTGCCATACAAGAAGAGAAAATCTATTATCCAAAGTATTATTCATATAAGTATATGTTGGATAATTAGCTCTTGTATAAGTGTATGTAGGATAGTTGTTCTTTGTATAAGTATATGTTGGATAATTAGTTGCAGTATATGATTTAATATCACTTTCTAATGTTGATATTGAGCCACTTACTAAATTATTTGTCTCTGTTTTAGTATAATAGTCATTTAAAGTAGATGTAACATATGTCTGTGTAGCATAACTCTGATTTACTAATTCAGTCTTTGATACATAATCACTTAATTCACTTCTATCTACCTTGCCACTTATATCTTGGTGCTGGGTCAAATATGAATTAGCACTAAGCTCAGCCTGTGTGATATATTCACTTGGGACAGCAGTCAAATAACCAGCATTTGATAAATCATTCTTTGTTACATAGTCTGCAAGTGATTGATGCTGAGTAAGATAAGCATTTGCACTAAGTTCTTCCTGTGTGATATATTCACTTGGAACTGAAGTCAAATAACCTGCTCCACTTAAATCATCTTTTGTTACATATGCACTTAAATCTGGTTCTGGTGCATAAGTAGCAACATAGTCAGCAACATAACTCTTTGTAGCATAATTACTTAAATCTGGTTCTGGTGCATAAGTAGCAACATAGTCAGCAACATAACTCTTTGTAGCATAATTACTTAAATCTGGTTCTGGTGCATAAGTAGCAACATAGTCAGCAACATAACTCTTTGTAGCATAATCATCAAGTGATTGGTGCTGAGTAAGATAAGCATTTGCACTCAATTCTTCTTGTGTGATATATTCACTTGGTATACTTGTAATATAACCAGCAGCACTCAATTCTTGTTTTTTGACATAATTAGACAAATCAACTGTTCCTGCAACTATATCATCTACTGTATCAGCTAAATAAGAATAGCTTACATAGTTTTTATTTGTATAACTATATGTAGGATAATTACTTAAATCTGGCTGTGGAGCATAAGTAGCAACATAGTCAGCAACATAACTCTTTGTAGCATAAGGACTTAAGTCAGGTTGTGGTATAGCATCAATCTTGTTTTGGACATAAGTCTGAGTAGCATATCCCATATTAGATACATCATCAAATGTAGGATAATTGCTAAGTGATTGATGTTGAGTAAGATAACCATTACTACTAAGTTCTTCTTGAGTAATATATTCACATGGAATACTTGTTAAATATCCCATATTACTTATATCTGTAAATGTAGGATATGGACTAAAGTCAATAGCATCAATCTTATTTTGGACATAGCTCTGAGTAGCATATGTGTTCTCTATATTCTCTATCCTGTTTTCCCACTGAGTAGCATCATCAAGAAGATCTTCCATCTCATCTTTTACAAGAATGACATAACTCATTTCCTGGTCTACCTCATCACTCTTCTGATTAAGTATAAGGATTGCTCTTTCAACATTTTGTTCTATCAACATAGCATCAAAATTTGGAAGAGTAGAACCACAATAAACTACACTGTTAGCATTGCTTCCTTGCTCGATTATATAGATATTTGTCTTCTCTATATCTACACTGTTGCATATTCCATCTTCAAAAGATGAACTATCAATGAAGTATTCTTTTCTAATTCTAAGATTTCCACATTCAAAGACACCACCATCAATATGAAATACAATACTTTCATCATCTACTTTAGTGCATCTGATATACTGCTCACCATCAAAACTGCACTCATAGGATGACTCATTTATATCGGTTGTAAAGAATATAAACTTGAACGGTGTACTTAGATGAGCACTGTCAAGTTTATACTGAAAATCAAAATCACTTTCTTTATATATTCTTATGTATCTGTCCATTAATCATAAAATGATATATTTATTAAATTAATCATAAAATGATATATTTTATATTATTCTTCTTCAGGTACTTCTTCATCTTCATTTTCTCGTTTTCTAACTGTAATAGTTGTATCACCATGTTTCATTTCAACATTTTTGCCCTTATCTATTGCCTTTATTACAGTAAACAAAGCACCCCAACCAAGTATAATTCCAGATGAAGCAACTACACTTGGATCAATAACACCAACAGGTGGGAGCAACAATGACGTGAATATTAATATTATAGAAGAGACAGATAGAATTTTAAACCATAGATTCTCTAAGACACACTCTTTAAATGTCTTATTTACATTATTATTCATTATTAAAAAATAGGCCTATTTATAATTGTTTGCCGTTCTATCATTCTTATTATAATATAGAAATTTACTTTCTTAAATTAAATTCTTTTAAGATATTCACTTATAGAATTTATATGCCACTGTAATAATTTTTCTTTACCCTCGGTGCTAAGCAAAAAATCTACACTTTTCTTATTTGTCATAAAATCATGTTCTACAAGAATTGCTGGACAATTTGTATTTTTACATACATAAAATCCACATTCCCAATAACCGCAACTTGGAATACTTCTGTTCCCAGTAAGTTTCATTTCTTTAGCATTATTTGTATATATTCTTCCGCATAATTTACTCTTTTCACTCCCATCACGATATACATGTACACTTACTCCACTTGCATTACTCCACCCACTACCAGGACCAGCATTGACATGTATAGATACAAATAAGCACTCATATCCTTGAGCTTTAAAATTCTTATATATAGTATTTGCTCTTAAACATCTATTTCCAAGAGATACATCTGTTTCTTCTGTCACTACAAGATGAGCCTTTATACCAATTTCATTCAATTTATCATAAAGAAGCTGTGCCATCTCTCTATTCCATTTCCACTCCATTAATTTTCCATCAGGGCTTCTTTTTCCAGGTGTCTCACATCCATGACCAGCATCTATTAAAACTAAAAACTTTTTCATAATCAATCATTTATATATTTAACAACAACCATCCAGTACCAGTACACATAAACATCATGATTGGACGATGTGTTCTGTGATAAATAGTTGTTGTTCCACCATCACCATCATCAACATAAGAAGTATATGTATCAGACATAGTGAGTGATGTTACTTCAACTACTGATGTTGTCCTTACACTTGGATAACTACCATATTCTTTTTCTTCACTCATTGGACGATATATTTTCTGAGAATTAGAATAAGTTCTTATAGTTATATAGTCATTGCCAAGAACAGTGATAATTCTACCAACACCATAAGTCAAAGCACTTGGCAGATAAATATTGTTTGCAGATGTAGCACCATCACATTTAACAAAAGTTGCACTTGATGATATATAACCACTTGTCAATGTTTGAGTTATACCATTTGTTTTAAGACCATATGTTGAGTCAAGAGATACAAGAGCATCACCCCATCTCATTTCCATTCCAGTTATACCAGAATAGAACCACTGGTTTGCTCCTTCACCATTGAATACAATACCATTTCTGCCAATTCTTGTAAGTGATGTTGTAGGTTTAGTTATATTTGTATATCCAGTCATTGAGTAGTAGAAGCTGAAATAGAAATTCTTCTGTTCTGATGTGTATGTAATTTCAGCATATACATTATACTGGACTTCAAGCTCAAGGAAATAATTGCCTGTAGTTGTTATTTGTCTGTTGTCCCAGATAGATGCATTATATACTATGCTTGCACTTTCATCATTTACAACAAGTGTAGCGCCAGAAGTAAGGTTTACTGATGCTATTGTCGTGCTGCTTGAAGTTGTTCCTCTCTTTAGTCTAAGAATTACACTTGATATGCTCTGCTGGTTTGTACCACGGTTTTGAACATATACACTGTCTTTAAAATAAGCATAGCTGATTATATTGGCATTCACGCCAGTGACTGTTATATGCTCACCATTATTAAGTGTACCAAGATTAGTTATAGTCTTGAATTTGAAATAGTTGCCTTGAGTGTAATATTTCCATTGGTGATTCCATGACCAGATGAACTCGGTCCAAGTATGATGCTGTATGACTGTGCTCTCATCTGCTGGTCTTTGGCCTGAAAGAGTATTGAAAGTAGCTTTATATGTTGGTGACACTTCACTTGCCATATTGCTCTTAGCAGGTATAGCATCTGGTGATATCCTTACTCTCATTTCTCCATCTTCATCCCATACAGTAAGTGTGTCTGTTGTACCATCACCATTCTGTCTTATTTCTACACTGCCAACAAGTTTGATTGTACTATGGTCACCATCAAGGTGAATACCTACTGTTTCAAGACCTGTCTGTATATCGGTATAGAACAAATTAAGTCTTTCGTTTACATCAACTAAATATCCATTGTAATCAACCATGAATCTTCCAGTGAATACATTTCCATTGCTAGCCAATTGGTTAGTCCTGAACTGTGAAAGTGTTTCAAATTTTCTGATTCCTTTATACTGGCATATAGCTGGTGCCTTTACTTCTGTGTCAAGTGGATCATATGCACTTATAAGTATAGCATCTTGGCGCTCACCATTCCAAAGATGGCCAAGTACAACAAGATTGTCTCTTACCTCAATATTCATCTGTCCATAACCAAATGTAAATTCAGTTATAGCATACTGTGTTTCACCGCCACGTACTGTGTTTGTTGATTTTTGGTATGTTATTTCTTCTGCTTGGATTTCACCATTTTCAACTGCTATGTCTTGAGAGATTGTATCTAAATCATCACCATCTTCAAATACAACTATAGTTCCTTTGTCAATGACAGAGCCAGATGATATAGTATCACCTTTGTTGATTACAGTTCCATCACTCTTTATAAGTTTTACTGGTGATACAGTATTTTCACTTATAGTTACATCTTCATTCACTTCATATTCACCATTTTGAAGCTCATCTGAATTAAGTGTAACTATTCTGCTGATTATTCTGTTTTGTGTCTCACTATTTACTGCATGTAAAACAAAATCATGTGAACCAGATACAATTGTTCCATCATCTTTACATTTTGTTCCAATGCCATAAGAATTTGCTCCAGCAGTGAATGTATAGAATAAGTCAATATAATTACAATCAGCAGTTGAGCCATCAATTTCATGCTGTGTCATGCCCGTTCCAAGAACAAATGACCAATAGTCTTTATTATTTGCAACTCCACCGCTTTCAACATTGAAAGTCTTGCATCTTATCATGTCACCGACAACTATCTCATTTGATATTTCATTCACATGGTCATCTTTTTTCTGATATACTCTCTTTGCATAAAGTGCAGTTATATTGCATGCTGTGAATATATCTTTTAGCCCGTCAATACCAGTTCCAGCTGACTCATTATAGAACATAGAAAGGAATGGCTCTTGAGTATCATCAACAGTGTAAGTTATTACATCTGGATCAATAGCATCTACTATAAATGTACCTGGAGTGATAAGCAAATTACCTCCAGCACTTCTTACTTTGTCTATAACAAGTTCCCAGAAATGAGCTGAACCAGTTACATTCAATGTCTGTGTACTTATAGTGTCAGTTACAGACAAATTGCCTGTAAGCTTTATTCCATCTTTATCAGTATTCTCTTCTGTGTATCTTGATATAGGAATATCTGTCCAAGTGCCATTTCCTTTAAGAAAACGAACATTGTCATTAAGTGGAAGAAGTGGATCATCAAGATGAGCAGATGGTGCTGGTACAAGACCTCTTATACCATCTTCTGTCTCTGTACTTCCAACAAAGTCATTGATTACAGGAACTGCATCATTTGTACCAGCTACACCAGTACCAGAAAATAAACTTGTTCCACCACCTTTTGATACTTTATCCTCAACATGGTTGTATTTGTTTCTTGGAAGTGGTGGGCGAGAAAAAGATTTATAATCAGTAATCATATTAGTATTCTATTAATTTGATATTGTTTTTGTTGCTTCTTATGTCATAGCTGTATGAGTCTATGACATATCTTCCACTAAGAGTAGAAGTATTGACCTTAGTCATTGGTAAATAAAGACCTCTCAATGATACATTGTATATTTTCTTTGGAGTGGAATAATGCTCATAATACTGGTCAACTATATTGTATTCTTGTGTCTTCTCTGCATCTCCTTTTATGTGCTTCATTGTAGAGATATACTTTGTGTTTGTTGTCGCATATGACCTAGATATAGGCTTGTCTACATTCTCTGTATTGATTTTCAATTCAAGAGAATCAAAATCACTTACATAGTCTTCACTTATTATACCTGTATATACAATGTCATCACTTGTAGATTCATTTGCTTTATGCTGGCTGTACCAAGCATTTGTATCTGTATATACATATCCAATCTCAAAGTCTTTTACATATATACATGGTGGAATGTCATACCATTTTAAATCTGTTAATCCAGGATATGAGCTTCCTGAAGAAGATATCATATGGTCTACTATATCAAAAAGAACTTTAGGGTAAATAAGTGGTGTATAAACAGTTATATGTACTTTACCAAATGATGGATCTGAAGAGTTTGCTGAGTCTATAGGAATTGCATAACATTTTTCACCAACTTTAGAAGTATAGTCTGTGTTTGGCCTCAATGATGCCCATTTGAATGCTGGCATATACTCTTCATCTCCATTCTCTGGTGAATTGTTATATGGTATATAGAAAGTGCTTGGAGTTGAAGTCCATGAAGAACCATTCCAATACTTTTCTCCAATCTGTACTTTGAACTTCCACATTTCAAAACCATCTCCATAAGCATCACTTGGTGTATATCCTATTTGATTGAAAATAAATGACATATCAAAATTTCCTAAATAATACTTAGTCTGTCCATTGAATGTTTTTCTCTTCAAATTAAGATATGGACTTTCATCAATTTCACTTGCCTTGTCAACAGGTGCAGTTGTATAATAATGGCTTGTAGTGTTTACAATATTAAGTGTGTTCTCATTTTTGTCACCCCATTTAGCATCATTGTACTGATAGAACAAATCACCCTTTATAGTGATCCAGCTCTTTCCAGATGATGGTTTATACATTACTTCTTCAGGAATTTCATATTCAAGGACAGGCTGCTCAAGTTTTTGAAGTGTATTATATGATAATTTGCCTTTATTTTCACCAGATGAATATGGGCTAAGTGTATCATTTGATACAAAGAATGTAAGATAGTCACTCCAATCAAGTGAAGTAGGAAGAATAGAACCATTGTTCTTTCTATATGCATAATGCTGGATAAGTGCACCATGTGTATTGCAATAGTGGTTTATTGCACCTGTTGTATACTCTGAATTGATTCCTTGCTCATAATAGTTCTCACCATCAGCATTTATTACCTCTGTTGGCGTTGTGTCATTGAGAGAATTCATACTCCAGAAATGATGAGTCCAATTAGTTGTAGGCTTTATTCTGCAAATTGTCTGATATTCATAACCAGTAACTTCTGTTGATACTTCATCTGGCTGAAGGAATTTCTTCTTTACTGTTGTTCTTGTCCATTGTCCACTGTTATATCCAATTCCTTTTTCATCAGTTATTGAGATATGTGTATCATCATCAAATATGTCTGGAGCAATTTCTTCAATCTCATAAAGGTTGTCATTTACTTCAATCTTATTATATACTGAATCCATAGAAATAGATGAAGAGCCTGGAGCAAGTATATTGAGATCCACTCCATTGTAATGGTCTCCAACACGTATTGAGTCATTCAATACAACATCTTCTATATATAACTTTGATGATAAACTATATTTATAGAACTTATTGTCTGTTGTTGTTCCAACTATTCTATAATCAATGATATATACATCATTTCCAAATGGGCATAAAGTCCACCCAAAGAATTTCATTATTTCCTCAAGAACATCATGTTCTTTCCATGGTGTATGCTCATCATCATCGTCATAAAAATTACCTTCACTTACATATATGTCATCTATTGCTCTTGGTATAAATGTACTGTTGTCGTAAATTGTATTGTTTATATGTGTATATGAAGCTGGGACATATAAATAACCAGTATAACCACTTGAATTTAAAATATATAGAACTATATCTATCATCTTCTGATATTTTGGTTCTCCACCATCTAATGGTATATATTTATAATCCTTTGTTGTACTTATACAGTCAATTGCTTCAAGTGATATAACATTAAGATAATCATAACCTTGGTCATATACTGCTGGTGTAAGCCATCCTTTGAATAAAATAGTGTTGTCAGAATTCTTAGATACAGTTACTTTTACACCTCTTGATTTAGAAGTGTAAAGGTCTGGCAGATAATCATTTGATACTATCTCTATTGTACATGAACGTGATTTAATTGGAGTAAAAACACCGCTTGAGTCTGAATTGATTACACATGGATTATCTGAAAGAATGATTGATCTTTCACTTGAATCAGAAACAAGATGAGCATCTATTTCTACATCAAATATATTGTTGTCATAATCACTAAAACTTCCTTTATATACACTCATATTTATACTCTATTATGTTTTTTTGAATAATTTTCAATTACTCCTATTAAGTCTGTTCCTCTTATTTTGAATTGTATGTTATTTTCATTTCCAAGAATACTGTCCCCATTGATGAAGTTCCATAATTTTGCTTGCTGTCCTTGTGTGATAACCATTTCTCCACTATTGACGTGAGCAAGTATCTTGTCTCCTGTAAATGAATTTCCACCAACAATACCACCAGTAGCAAATCCTTTAGCACTTGAAACTGCACCCATTACAGCAGCTATAATAGCTCCAAATGCAGCAATAGCAAGAGCCCAACCAACATATGGTATATCAGCTACTGAAGATGCACCCTTTGAAGCAGCAACTGTACCTTCAGCAACGGCTTCACTAATAGCAGCTCCACTGTTAGATTCTTTTGCTATAGTGTTTGCTGTTGTAGCAAGTGTATCTGCCTCTTTGAGAGCAGTTCCAGTTGCTGTAGTAGCATTGAACAATTCCATTATTGTGTTAATGGTGCTAAGTATAGAAGTAAATGTATTGAATGCCTGCATACCAGCTTGAAATATATTGAAGAATGCTTCCCAACCATTTTCTGCCTCACTTAAACTATTGCCTAAGTTCTTGAATGCTTCATAAGTTGAATTGATAGAAGATACTATGTTTATAGCATCGCCAATGTCATTCAATTTATTAATGAACTCACTGAACTGATTTGATACTTCCTCTACACTCTCTTGGTCTAATTCTAATGATACTTTAGCAGTCAATCCTTTACCAGCTAATCCTCTGTTAAGTTTATCTATCTCTTCTTGAGCCTGTGATACATCAATAGCACCAATTTTTACAAAATCACTAAGTTCTTTTGCTCTTGAAGCAGCCTTATTATATGCCTCATTCAACTGTTCTGGAGTAAGTTTTGGCTTTAATCCAATCTCTATTTTACCCTGAATTGCTGGAAGTGATGGGATTAATTCAAGTGGCTTAGAATTAAGTCTCTTTTCCTTGCCTATAATCTCATTCAACTTGTCATTCAACTTATTCAATTCATCGTTCTGAGCATTCCATTCTTTTGTACCAACAACCTGAGCATCTCTTAATGCCTTAGTCTTAGAAATTAAGTCTTCAATATTCTTCTTAGAACCTTCTAATGCCTTGATTTCTTTGTTTTTTCCACCATTTCCACCAGAACCACTTCCACCAGTTGTTGTTGAGCCGAAAGTGAATGCATCTCCAAGATTTAATTCATCTACTTGGTTCTGAAGATTCTTCTGCTCATCTTCAATTGCTTTGCTTGCTTTCTCTCCAGCTGCTCTTATAGCCTTTTCAAGTTCTTTTTCTACATCTGCTGGAGCATTGATATAATCTTTACCCCATCTTGAAACATACTGGCCAACATTATATTTCTTTAATAAATCAAATAATGGATCACCTTCATTTATTCTCTGTCCACCCTTTCCAGTAGCAAGGTCTCTGGCTGCCATTACATCACCCATTACTTCTTTATAGTTCTCAGCCTGCATAGACTCAAGTCCCATAGCCTGAGCACGTAATATACATGCACGGCGGAAATTCTCAGTGTTGTTAATGAACACATTCTCAAGTCCATTAATGTCATTTACTTTAATTCCAAGGTCATTAATTTTGTCTTTATAATCAGTCAAGAACTGCTGCTTTTCACCCTCAGTCTTACATTCTTTGTATTTAGATACAAGAGTGTCAAAACTATATGCTGCTGTAGCCATCTTAGAAACAGAGTCTTCAATTGAGTCCATGTATTTGTCATGTGCCTCTTTAGCCTCTTCTTGCTTTTTCTTAGCTTTTTCTGAGCCTAATGTGAATGCAGCAAGAGCACCAACTACAGTTATAAGAGCTGTAGCAAGAAGAACATATGGGTTTGCTTTAGCAACAATATTAAATAATTTCTGAGCTATTGTTGCCTTTCCTGTAGCTGCTGTTTCAAGTGTCTTAGCCTTTGTAAGTGCTTTTGTCTGAATAGTTGTAATGCTTGTCATCAATGCACTCTGTCTTTGGAGCGCATTTCCTACTTTAATAACAGCATTTGTAGCAGCCTCAACTGCTTTAAGTTGAGCAATTACCTTTACTAATTTATCTGTTGAATCCTCACCAAGAACACCAAGAGATACAAAACCCTGAAGAGCACCACTTACAGTGTCAATTCCCATCTTCATACCATCCCACATAGCAGTATCAGATGCTAAAGCTGATATACTCTGTTGAGCATCAATAATAGCATCCTTATATTCTCCTGCTTTAGCAGTCAATTCTTGTATTTTAGATAAAGTCTCTTGTCCAATGCTGCTGTTCTTCATCTCAGTAGACATTGCTCTATAATTGATTGTAAGATCTGCAATGTCTCTTTGCATCTGAGCAAGCTGTCTTCTATAATTTGATGTGCTTCTTTCTGCACCAGATATTTTACTTATCTCAGATAATAGCTCTTTTGTACTTCTGCTACCTTTATTGCCTAAATCTTGGATTGATTTTGTAGCATCGCTTGTCGCTTCTTGAAACTTCTCAACCTTAGTTGTAGCATTGTCTAATTCTTGATTAAAATTACTTCCATCTAAGGTTAATCGGGTACTAAGTTCGTTAGCCATTCTATTTTTTAGTGATATTTTTCTTTATTCTTTTTTGCCTTCTACCGCTTTTATAAATTGTTTCATTCTTTCTGCTGTCTTATCTACTTCTTCAGCCGTAGGTACTTCATCCTCATTGAAACTCTTGCTACCAGTCATCTTCCAAGCATTAACATCAAGTGTCTTTTTATCCCAAGGAAGCTCCATTACATCTGTAAGTTTAATGTGCTTCTTTAAGAATGGATTACTATTATAAGTTGCGCATATACAATATCTTAACAACTCTCTTTCATTTCTGTCAACAAAATTCAAATTCTCAAGAGTATTATATAGCTCATATATCGTCATTTTGCTCAAATAATAATCTAATGACACTATCCTGTATTCAAAGACTAATAACCTGAACATCTCATGACACCACAGCTTCTTATTGCTCTTCTTTATTTCTTCTTCACTGAGTTTTTTTTTGATTCCTTAGGGAGAAGCATTGTAGACATCTTGTCATTAGTAGTCAACCACTCACTCATGTTTATAATGATATTAGGATCATCATCAATAGCATCCATAAAATCATCAAATTTTACATCATACTCATCTGTACTAGCAAGGATAATACAATATAAAAATGTTACTGTCTCAGCCATAGTTGAACCAGTGAATGAATGTCCTGTTATGTCTTCAAAAAACATATAAGCTCTGAAAGAAAATTTAAGAGTAATTTCTCTGCCTTTTATATTTACTATCATATTATTAATAAATGTTTTTATATAGTTTAATATAGAAAAAAAGAACCTATAATTTTATTATAGGTTCTTTGATATGCTCGACGTTATATTTTAACTTTGACTAAAGACCTGCCTGATAAACAGCATAGCTAAGTGGGCCTGAGCCACTGAATTCTGCTGTGAATGTAGCTCTGTCACCAGAAGCAGCATTAACACTTAAACTATTAAGGAAGCAGTAACCATATGATACATAATTAGTTGCATCTGGTACCCAGTATGTAGCATCTGTTGAAGGGTCATTTACAACAGCAGTTGCATCAAATTCATTTGATCCTTCATATCCACTCTTAAGACCAAAATATACTTTAACAGGCTCTTTAGCTGCAAGAACACTGCTTAAGTTGT
>Ga0247610_10002784_pt1 | contig 19796 bp, 19 predicted proteins | sample 174DNAGHGhighgp2_FD_193483 | JGI IMG/M metagenome (GOLD analysis project Ga0247610, IMG submission 193483) | Sheep rumen microbial communities from Palmerston North, Manawatu-Wanganui, New Zealand - 1742 DNA GHGhigh gp2 | ecosystem: Host-associated > Mammals > Digestive system > Stomach > Rumen...
AAATTACAACAAAAAAATCAATCCGCCAAATTTTTGACGGATTAATTAGCTGATTTTATGAAAGATTTCAAAAAATATGAATATGTAGTGCTAAATTTTACGTCATCGTAGGATTAATGAATAATTACATGGTAATTCGTGTTCTTTTTTTTCACGCTTCATGCATATCCGAAGGCCCCCTGTAGGAACTTGCTTCATGCATGTCCGAAAAACAGAAGGGGCGACAGAACGACTCTGTCACTCCTTCTTTAACACTTGACGCACTTGCATGCAGGGTCAGTCTGTCTGTGGTCGTCCCAGGCGTTCAGCCTTCACGATGGGAAACAACAATCAATAGTCCACTTTAAAAAGTAGGCATATCCTTCTCACCCCCACTGACCCTTTCCTCGATGCCTATTGCAGGGCCCGGGCGAAAGCAGAACCACTCACATCGCCATTCATAGCCAGCGCGAATTCCACCACTTCGAAATCGTAGTTTTTCAAGAGTTCTGCGAATGTTCCCGCCACGATGTCTACAGGGTTCTTGAAGGCGCCACAGCCCCAAGCACCGAGAATCACCACCTCGTTGCCTTCCCTTGCTGCGATGTCGAGTATCTTCTTGATGCGTGAACGAATCGCCTCCTCGTAGTTGCCCGGGAGCATCCCTACCCTCCCCAACTCTGGAGCAGCACATGTGATGACATTGACACGATACCACTCATCACGTCTCATCATCTGAGGATACACCGGGTCTGTGCGCTCATCTGTCTTGAACACGATGACATCCGGCGTGTAGATAAGGTCGTCATTGCCCATGAAATCCATTTCGTGCGCACGATGCATCGCGATATGTTTATTATAGAACGGCTTTCTCATCGCCTGAAGGCACGGCAACAAGGTGGAACACCGACAGAGCGACTCCTCCTGGGCACCGGCTGTGTAGGGCGCCCCGCCTACGAAATGGTTGTTGGCAAAATTCAGAACGGCCACTTTCTTGCCTTTGTAGCCTTTCGCCGCCTCGAAACTACGTTTGCCCGACACGACATATCTGGTGTTGACCGTTTCAGGAACAGGTTGGTCGATGTTGTCCTCTTCCTCTATCATAAACTGGTTGTCGATGGAATGTTCCACCGCCTCCATCAGTTCCGGGATGGTGCCATAGCAATTTGCCGTGTCAGTCATCACTTCATAATTGATTTTCCTATAATTGTATGCCATAAGTAAAAAATAAAATGTGGTGTTTTTATATATCGTTTCTTCATCATTCTCCATAATGACCTCTCATATATTTATGCCAAAAACATGGGAAGAGTAAACAAGGAATGGCGAGGAAGAAGAAGAAATTCCCCCCACCTCCTTTTCACGGTTTCAAGCCACACAACAAGCGGGTATCATATACCATACATCCATCTATTACATAGGTTTCCCCTCTTCAATTTTCAAACCAAGGTGGAAATAGTCGGATATTTTTTGTAAATCCTCAATTTTTTTAAAATTGCTCATATTGGCATATATCAACCATCCTTCACATTCATGTTGCCAAATACAGCCTGGTTTTGTAGGACGTTTTTCTTTACTGACAAGATTATAACCACTATGATAGATGCCAACTTGCGGTATCCTGCTAAGCCCAATTTTACGCAATGTGTCTATGAGCGTATCAATTGCTGCTTGATGCCAAATTACGGTTCCATCGGGAAAAGTAACTCTTATACCTTTGATTGAATTAGTTACAAACCTTGTTGGACGATGTGGTTCATAAAGATAAGGCTTTCCGTCACTTTTGACAGGCCTACTATTTCGTAATGTCAATGTCTTCGCATCAATAATCTCACTAATCTTTATCTGGCGAGACAAAGCAACCCTAATAGGTTGTCCAGGATGGTATTCTACAACAAGCACCAAATCTCGTTTGAAAGGTTCCAAGCGAGGGGCAATGTCACGACTCAAGGCAGGAAGGATTTCCTCCTTTATAATTTCTTCTTCTAATTCCCCAACCTGTTGTAATACTTCATCAAGAAGATTGACACCCACCTCCCGTGCATTTTCAATGATACCGTACAGTTTTTCAAGTCTTGTCATGTCATAATTATATTGATTATTATTTCACTTTACAATCATCTTTTCATCATCTAATTCAGTGTAAAGGTCATATACAAAATAGCTATTATGTGTGTTCAAATTCCAGTCTCAATAATAGGGCCTATGCCTATTATGTAGGCTATACCCCTATGTTAATGCAAAAATAATAAAAATATCGATTAAACGAAAAAAATGAACTATTATTCTATTCACTTCAAATGTAAGAATCATACAACCAAAACACCAAGAATATTCATATGGATTTGAAATCTGATTGAGGTTGATATGAAGATTTTGAATCCGATAAAAGCTGAGAGGCAAACCTTTTAAAATCAATTTTGTCTCCACCCCAGTCTTTCATAATTCCCCCCCCTAAGGGTCACCTCTATAGGCAAGTATGTTACTATTTTCAAGATGTTTCAATCCACACCCCCACGTGGGGGGTGACCCCATCATCTCCAATGTCAAATATAACCAATACTTGTTTCAATCCACACCCCCACGTGGGGGGTGACGGCAAGGACTCCATTCTCATATCGCCCATCTTTGTTTCAATCCACACCCCCACGTGGGGGGTGACGTTAGCAAAAGCTTTCTTAGCCGAATCATACACGTTTCAATCCACACCCCCACGTGGGGGGTGACGCGGCTATGAGTATGCTGCCCTCGTACAGGCAGTTTCAATCCACACCCCCACGTGGGGGGTGACGTCGGTAATGATTTGGTTGCGTATACTCAGGCAATGTTTCAATCCACACCCCCACGTGGGGGGTGACGCCGTCGTTGACCAGCTGTGTCATTTGCCGGGTTGTTTCAATCCACACCCCCACGTGGGGGGTGACTTTCAAGTGTATTTCAAATATGTCTGTACAGGGTGTTTCAATCCACACCCCCACGTGGGGGGTGACGGAAGGAAATGCGTTTGCGTATGTGCCACAGATGTTTCAATCCACACCCCCACGTGGGGGGTGACAAAGAAGGCGTTACAGGGAGCATTATCCTTTCAGTTTCAATCCACACCCCCACGTGGGGGGTGACTCCGTCATCTCATCATATTCAAAGCATTCTTCGATGTTTCAATCCACACCCCCACGTGGGGGGTGACATGGCGTCCGCTGAAGGTCAAAGGATTCAAAATAGTTTCAATCCACACCCCCACGTGGGGGGTGACGTTTATTATGATTATTATCGTAATCCTAAGTATGTTTCAATCCACACCCCCACGTGGGGGGTGACAACAAGATAATGTGCCATAATCATTTTTAATTCGTTTCAATCCACACCCCCACGTGGGGGGTGACGAACAACTGCTCCCTTGTGACCCCAATCTTGTTGTTTCAATCCACACCCCCACGTGGGGGGTGACTGGTGTCGCGGAATACTACCATCTGGATAGTTACGTTTCAATCCACACCCCCACGTGGGGGGTGACCCATTGCTTCTATTTTGGCGACCTGGATATTATGTTTCAATCCACACCCCCACGTGGGGGGTGACTGCTTAAACAGGCGGCTCTTGGCAACGACGAAGCGTTTCAATCCACACCCCCACGTGGGGGGTGACGCTTATGAGCAGATATATGATGATGTGGATAATGTTTCAATCCACACCCCCACGTGGGGGGTGACCGCATATAATCTAATTCATTAAAAATCAAATACAATCGTTTGTAATAATGCGAACCAACAAAACGAAGTTACATGATATGGGTCGATAAGGCATATAACATTTTGATTATCAGCAAGTGCGAACCAAGCAAGAAAGACGCATCACCTCCCTTTCGCAATTAAAGAATAAAGACATCTTCAACATCGTATGAAGTTTTTTTCCCCATAGTCTCTACACTATGATTTTTATTCTTGTTTAAATGATAAAGGCGTATGCTATCTAGTTTTTCATCCATAACACTACGAAGTTCATTTTTCATAAAGCTATACTGAGCCTCTGTCACATCACATTCAAATACAGAGTTTTGCACTCTTTGGCCATAGTTTTTGCAAATACGTGCAACATTCCGAAGGCGCTTTTGCCCCTTCTCACTGACGGTTTCAACATCATAAGTCACTAAAATATACATCTGTCATTATCATTTAATCAAGAATACAGGATAGTCATCAATATCATTTCTTATAAATCTAGCCATGAGCATCGCTTGAACATATGGAATAAGTCCAACATTTATTTTTTCATCCAGAAAAGGATGCACAAGTGTCTCCTTTTTACGATTCTGCCACGCTGTCAAGAAAATCCGTCGTCCATTATCAGTCATTGTCACCCCTTGCTCTCCTTGATAAAGAAAATCGTTAGGAGATATTTGTTTCCTATTGATAAGTGAGAGCACAAATCGGTCGCCCAAATATGCACGCAGTTCTTCTGTCATATCAAGAGCCAACGATGCACGTCCTGGTCTTAATGTATGAAAGAAACCCACATAAGGATCCAATCCGACAGTTTCCAACGCAGCTGTTATATCATTGGTAATAAGTGTATAAGCCAATGAGAGTAATGCATTCACTGCATCCTTAGGAGGCCTGCGGTTTCGCCCCTTAAACGGGAAGCTAGATTGCTGCTGGGTCATTAGACAAGGGAATGCATCAAAGTATTTAGCTGCAGCCATTCCTTCTATACCCAATAATACTTGTTGGTTTGGGGTTTGGAAAACATCTCTTTTGTAATGCTCCAAAGCATCAGCCACAGACTCTACTTTGGAACTATTTCCATAATCTCTTACATATCGTCGCAAAATGTTACGATAATTCTGAATCTTCCCACCTATCATCACTTGTGCAACATGTAACGTCCAGTCATCGTTTTCAGCCAAAGTGTATTGTTTTTTACGAAGAAGCACATTTCCACGTGTCTGTCCTTGTATTCGACTAACGAATCTGCCATGAGGTGACAAGAATGTAAGTGCTACATTGTTTTCCGTACATAATCTCATAAGACCTGGACTACACCCCATATAGCCAAAAGTTACGATGCTTTCTATGTTGAAAATCGGAATGCGAAACACCTCCTTTTGATTAAGAGATATGACCACATTCATCCCATCCTTGCTCAAGTACGACTCTGGAGTGGTGACATATAAAGTATTAAGTAATTTCCTCATACAAATACTTGTTCAAGTAATAAGAAACTTTGGTACAATCTGCCATTTGGGGCAAACAGATGTCATTCAATGAACACTTGTCACAGTATTTTCCGCGTTTTACAGGTGGCAATTGCCCAGAGAAGAACACTTCATGCATTTTCTTGGCACATTCTCTGACAATAGTGCGTAAATTGTCATCTATTAGCACCTCAACTCTTTGTCTGATTTCAGCATAGAAAAAGGCACCTTGTGTAATTGAAATGCCATATTGCTCTTCCAAACACATCACTTGAGCAGCAAGTTGCACTTCATCAACCTCATTCTTTTTAGGTCGTCCATGCTTGTATTCTACAGGATAAGGCACCCATAACCCAGGATACTTGGGATGCTTGATGCTATTATATGCATCTTTTGTCGGGTGCAGCTCTACAACATCAGTGATACCATATAGTCCGAGTTGATGTGACGCGACATTTACAGAACGCAACGAGACGTAATCACCACATTTCTGTCTGTAAAAAGGGTCATCCACCCGCTTATGCAGGATATGCCCCTCAGCTGTCAGCAAATTGTCGGCCCATTGCTGCTCAATGTGTATCAAAGCCCATTGCCGGGGACAGAACCTAAAATGTTGTATCCCCGACAACATGAGCATATCATCGTCACTGTACATCTTAAATCAGATATTCAATGGCTACACCTTGCGGCAATCCATCCTCATCCACAGAGACTGTATAGTCTCTGAAAGAACGAGGTGCTTCTGTTGTGTTCTTTTTAATGCTGACCAAGTCAAATAATTTGTTTGCCGGCGCATTTCCAAGGATTGAATCGTGACGGAAGACTATCAACTTCTGTGCACTCATCAGTCCACGGGCAGCAGACCGGTCAATGTCAAACATATTCTTCAATGCCTCAAAAAACAGTTCCAAGTCCTCCGTAGAAAAACCTGTCTGATTGGCGAGGTTGGCAGAAATAAAGCCATGACAAACATATAGGCCATAAGGAACAGTAGCTTTGCGACCCATCGTGCGGTTGTCGCCACTTTGTTTTTCTGATTCCTTTTCCGTAGCTACAGCCATCCTTGTAATGGAATGTTCAGCAGCAGCAATTGGGTCAACAGAACGAGCAAAAGTCAATTGAACAGGTCCTCTTACTTGCCCTGCATTCTTACCAGTAGACATTACAGCTCCAAAGCTTCTAATATCAAAATATTTACGACACATCACATCACGTGCAGCAGAAGTTTTTTCTTTTTCTTTTGCAGTTTTTACCTCATCCTCTTCGTGAGCAGCATCTATCAAGGTATTTAGCACTGCCTTTTCCTTGATAAAGATATCATATCCATCAGCTAGTTCTTTTGCCACTTGCACATAATTACGTACCTTGCGTTTCAGACAAACATCGGTTACAAGTCCCATTCCTGTTTCTGCATCCACACGAGGCAAATTGCCTGCATCAGGGTCACCATTGGGATTACCATCCTGTACATCAAAGATGTAAACGAAATCAATTCTGTTTTTTAGTTCTGACATAATAATAATGTTTAATAATTTGGATTTTACATTTACTCATCGTTTTTTGCGTAAAAAGACTGTTGCTGATGATAATATCCCACGAAAAAACGTCCCTGGTCTTGCAGGTCGAGATGGGCGGGGAATCCATCAGCACTAATTTTATCTATTATCTCTTGCTTCAACTTTTCATAGTAAATCTTACTTCCTTCACCCAGTTTCTCCGAGTGGTGGGAGGAAAGGTTCAAGATCGTAGCAAACACGGCAGCAGGCGTAGCACTAGCTGCATTCATATACCGCTCACGAATGGTGTGCTGACTGTTGGCATCGCCTTGAATCTTATCCAACACAGCGAACAATCGGCCACAAAGGTAGCCTTGGTTTTGGTTTTCTTTGTCTAACATAACTTTTATTTCATTTGTATTAGTTTTCCTGTTCAAATATGCTTTCATAATGGCTGCTCTTGTTATTCCGACATTTTGTTCTGCACGTACACGACGAACACAACCAGCAAAAAGCGTGTATGGATAAGCTATTCCTTGGAAAATACTTTTCACGATAGCCTCAGGCAAATTGGGTGTTGCATCCGAGGCTTTTCCTCCTAATGTTACCGCACTAAGAATGGAGCGTAAAGACATATATGGCTTTGGTTCCTTACGCGTATCAATGATTTCCATATCGTCGAAATGTCGAAGAATCAATGAAGCGAATTCCTTCAGCGGTATTTCTGCCCAATAGGTTACAGCTATTCTCGCAGAATTAGGAGCAAGACCAAGGATAAAGAACTTATCATCAAGAGAGGTTTTGATACTTCCTGTAAAAATAGATGTAAACACTTTCCTTACTTGTTCTATTCCTCGATTGGGGTCGTCATCCTGGTCTTGGAAGCCAAACAAACTGAAAATACTTTCCTCAGCTTGACTTCCAGCATCATCGTTTTTCGATGCCCAAAACAAAAATGTTCGATTGCCTATTAGAAATTTGTTTCGAGAACTGGAAGACAACATATGGTTTAATGCGGCAGTATATGCAAATTCTGCTTTCTCACTAATGGGCGCATTAAATCCTTTCTCTTTCCCATATGAGTCGTAGCCTGACTTTACTTGAAACGCTACGAGTTTGGCTGTTGCTTGACTGCCTGGAATCATTGTTGCCGTTGTCGTAGCAACAGATTTGCCTTTTTCACCAGAAACAAGGCATATCTGCTCTTGCCCTTTTTCTTCATTATTGAGCAAGCCTAGTAACTCTTCTTTTTCTGCAACAACTCTCGTATCACCTTCTATTAAGAACGTAAAAGTGGAATATTTCTTATTCAAGTTCTTCTCCACCTCGCTCCATAAAGGGTCTTGTTGCATCTTAAGGAGATTCATGCTAGAATCTATTTGATAAAATCTGAATACTGCTTTTATATCCAAATTGTCAGAAGCAGCTTCGTAAATCTCCTCAACCTTCTTCTTGAATGTATCATAGTATTTGTCAGCATTTCCTTTGTCAGTATAGCCAAACACATATGCACTATTGTCATAAAGATAATTGGCCACAGGAGCACTAGAGCGACCCACACTTTTCTTGACCAAGAATTTTTGAGCTTGCTTCTTGTCTATTCTTCGATCTTCAAACCTTATGAAATTCCCATCATAGTCAATGACTATCAAGAAGCCTATCTCTTTAAGTTCTAGGCCAAAAGAAGGGAGCTTATCTTTACTCCTATTATAATAATCATATAATGCCTGTAGTATCATTTCAACACCTCCTTACTGTCTCTAGGTGGAACAACAATCACCCCATCCTCCATTTTGGCGCGAAAGAACATAGCGTCGGGTTTTTCCGCATTTTTCTCGAAATCCATATCATAAAGCATAATGCCCAAATCCCTACTTTCAGGAATGGACGGCGTTAATTGGTCGTTCAAAGGGTCTATGAAGCTGAAATTGGCAGTGCATTCCCTTGTTCCAAGATAGGGCTGATTGAAACATTGTCCCTTCCTTGCTCGTCGTTCAAACATGGCATTATACTTGCCTGGGTTCTCGCTATGTCTTTCATTGCCATCGGTCAAACTTTGTTCTTCATTCTTTCTTTTTCTCATAGGAATGAATTCCAATTTTGCCCATATGCGGTAACGTACATCTTGCAGCATCAATGAATTCTTCTGCTGTCGCTTTTCCTCAATGAATATAGGGTTCTTAGATGCCACTGCCCCAACCTCGTTTCTTCTGACCGATGTCCATTTGATTGGGTTTAGCACTTCTATTTTTGTTATCTGCCAGTGGATGGCAGGTTTCCAAAAGATGGCTTCAAAAATGGCACGTGCTGCCGATGGTGTTATCACATCGTAACTGACACGTTCCACCTTCAGTTCAGGACGTGTGAAGCAAGCCAACGGACCCCACACCTCCAAGCAGAATTCTTTGTCGTAATATTCCATATCTATAGTATTAATGTTTCTTCCAACCAATGGTTCGTAGTTATCAGTCCTACTTCTTTATCATAGAAAGCAGAGTCGGAAATCATAAAAATATCTTCCAAAACCTCCTCTATTGCTCCTATCTGTTTTAGCTTGAGGAAGTCGTTTCGACGGACATTAACGCTATACTGCAACAATTGCTTCATCAAACGATACGTCACGCCATTTTCTTTCAAAAGTGCGACCAAGTTCATACTGTCCTTCCAATTCACAATAACCGGGATGGTATTATCATCTATGAGATGAAATGCTTGGGATGCCGTTTCAAATTGCATCTCTGATTTGTAAAGAAGTGATTTTATCTTTGCTTTGTCAAAGTCATCGACACGAGAATACAATTGATGGAAATAGGCTGTCATTGTCTCTGGAGCAAACCAATCATCTTGATTTCCGATGGCTATCCGCGCATTATTTGTTTGGGTTAAATGACCTGGTGGCAAAATCTTCTGAAGAGCAAAAATATGAGTTGTGCACAAAGTCTGTTTTCCCTCACGATTACAACGACCCGCTGCTTGGAGAACAGAGTCGAGTCCAGCTTCTTGCCTATACACCACAGGAAAATCAATGTCCACCCCTGCCTCTATCAACTGCGTAGCTACAACTCTGATAGCAGATTCCTCCTCATTTTTCAACAGTTGTATTATTAGCTCTATGGAAGCCTTGACATGGTCTGGACACATCATCCTAGACAAATGTATGCGATAACCTTCTTCTGGCAAACGACTAAATATTTCCTTGGCATCTTGACGGGTATTTACAATACAAAGCACTCGATGATGATTGGCAAGCCTATTGGCAATCTCATCATAGGTACTTCTCTCTGTATCGAACTCCAATGTTGTGCGCTTTAAACGCTTATGTAAACCCATCCCTGATGGTATTATCTCGTGTATCTCAGGCAAAGCATCAAAGCTTGTAAAATGATTTGCACCAACAATTTTGCCTGAAAGAATGGGTTGACTGGCAGTGGTGAAAAGAACGGATACACCAAAAACCCTTTGCAACGTATCAAGTGTATCCACTATCGGAAGTAGATATTTGACAGGTAAGGTTTGCACCTCATCCAAAACAAGCACACTTTTAGTTATATTATGTAGCTTCCTGCAATCAGACGACCGATTACCAAACAAAGACTCAAACAATTGGACATTGGTGGTTACAACTATTGGATAATCCCAATTTTCAGTAGCCAATTTTTTCATTTGAGAAATAGCACACTCATCATTGGAATCATCTATCCCTGAATGATGCTCCAAAACATTCTCATCACCAAAAATCGATCTAAGCACTTCTGCTGTTTGAGTAATGATGCTTACATAAGGAATGGCTATGATGACCCGATGGAGATTGTTCTTTACAGCATGCTTCAATGCCCATAAAACAGATGAAAGGGTCTTACCTCCGCCGGTTGGTACGGTGAGACTATAAAAACCCGGTTTGCTTTTACTACTTTGCCTACACAAGCATTGAACCTCAGACCTTACTTTATTCACTTCCGTATCTGGTGCATTTTTGCTTAAATGCAATAGGTAAGAATCTAGCTTTTCCAAAAGTAGGTACAAATCATAAGATGTTTTCCTTAATCTATGCTGTTCTGGCATCATAAACTCTTCTGTATCCAAGAAATCGGCATCCACCAAACAGCTATACAGAAACCTTTGCAAATGATGAAGGTCTTTAGGTTGCAAGCCTTTGGGAATGTCAAATTGGCCTTCCATCTTTTCCACCTCTATTTCATCAGGCAGCTCTGTCTTTAGCATTTCCCTCAAATCTCCATCATCATACAAGCCACGATGATGCCCTGCTATGGGGTTGGTCATCAAACTCGCATATTTTGGAAACAATTGTTTCGCAAGGAGAGCTCCTACATAAGCATGGCTATAGTCCCCATTCACACGAATAGAGATGTCAAGGCCACTGTCTTTCTTGATATGCTGCTGAAATGCTCTTTTTTCTTTTCCTTTGTCATGAAGCATCCCCATCACTCGCCCCCATTCACCCATACCAAATTCTGCAGCAAAAGCCTCTGCCTTTTTTGCTACTCCTTGCTGGTGCTCGTCGTTCGACTGAATCATCATATCAGTTTTTCTGACATGGGAGATGATAACTTCTGATGAATGTCTTTGCATAGTGTTTTCAAGGTGCTATCAAAAATCTCTTATGGGAGTTAATTGAACACAAAGAAAGAGTTGTAATGAAAAGTCTCTTCAGATTATAGATACTTGATCTATTCCATTATGTCTGCACGGCAACCTATGCTCATATTAGGGCAACGGCTATTATTGCAATGCATTTGCAAAGATAAAGAAATTTCCCAAAAAGGCGAGCATTGATATCATTTTTTTTCACTTTTTTATCAAAGGAACAGTATTTGGGCTTTCAGACGGGCACAAGACCCGCCCCTAGGGTCGCACCGTTTGTTGTGCCTCCCCCGAAGTCATATCATCCATTCTTGTTTCCACATATTTCCAACGCCATCATATTCATTTGCTTGCATTGCTCTGCTGTGATTATCTTTTTCTCATTATGGTGCTCCTACAGAGAACGGTGCACACCCCGCTGCCCCGCTGCCCTGCCGTCATCAGTTGCGATGCCATGAATATTTTGACTGTGCAAATGATGTGCATGAAAAAAGGAGGAAGAGGGTCATGCTTTTCACGCCCATATTAAAATGACACGCTTTTCGCTTCAAGTTGACATATCTTTGCATCGTGAAAAGAACAAGAGCCAAAGACGCCATCAACAGAACAAAAGCCATGAAAATCACCATCAATGAAACCATTCGGCAATCGGCGGGTGCCACGGGATGCATCACCCAACTGCTCTCATCCTTTGCCGACAAACGCGAGGCGCTGATATTGGTCTATCTCCTCGCCAATGCCGACAACAAGGGCGTGGTGAACTCCAGCACCTATGCCATGGCCATCGAACTGAAAATCCACCGCCAAACACTCTCCCGCATCATCAACCACCTCGCACAAACCGGATGGGTATCCATTGACGAACCGGCACCGTGCACACCATGTAGAGACGGGATTCCTACCACCTCACCCCAAAAAGGCCCAAAACACCTGATGACAGCAGAAAACCAGTCCACCGTGACACCCACTGTGATGAGCGATGTGACGAATGATGTGACGCTCCCTGTGACGAACGATGTGACGCTCCCTGTGACGAATGATGTGACGCTCCCTGTGACGAATGATGTGACGCTTTTCGACACTAAAAAGATAGACTCAACACATTGTGTATCAAGTGAATGCAAACATAGTCATCTGGATGGTGTGACGCTCGGTGTGACGGGTGATGTGACGCTCGATGTGACGGAGGGTGTGACGCTCGATGTGACGACAAAAGAAGAAAAGAAACAAAAGAAAGAAGAATTTCCCCCTGCACCCCCTAAAGAAGAAAAAAAACAAAAAAAAGAAAAAAACACCCACACAACCGCGCATGCACACGAGAAAAAGCCGGCAGAAAAACTCGAAGAACGACGACGGCAATTCCTTGCCACACTAACTCCCTACCACGAGCACTACGGACAAGAGATGGTGACACAATTCGGCGACTACTGGACCGAACCCAACCGCTCCATGACGAGAATGCGCTTCGAACTACAACGCACCTGGAACACGCCCCTGCGACTCGCCACATGGGCAAGAAACGACAAAATCTTCACACAAAACCACAACAACCATAACAAAACATCCCGACCAACTGCAGCTGAATTTATCGCACATGCTCAGCGCACAGCCATCGAAGAGACAGAACGCTTTATCCGTGAGGCAGAAATCAGAAGGGGAGGCATTCCTCCGCATCTTCCCATCTGAGAGAGACATACTCACCTATTTCGCTCCCGCTAAATGGTCTGCTGCACTTAACAACGCCAACAAATGCACTTGCTATGCATACATGACACTCAACCTGCTCGACCGCACATACTCGGAAGGACTGGCAAAAAGACTGGTGGAGAACAACATCAGGGGCCTCTACACCTTCGCAAAACCCTCTGAGTTCATCAACGAAAATGCCGTGCGGCAAGCCGCGGAGAACTTCGTCTCAAGATACGGCAAGGAACTCTCCGTCTTCGGCGCACTCCTCTATTTCGCACAGTACCCCACCGACCACAAGAACTCATACGGGCAGTTCGACCTGATGGACATCCTCAGACAATGCGCCAAGTCGTTCCTACCCAAATGGAGACTGATGCTGGGAAACAACATGGAGAAGGAAAACGCCCGCGAAAAAGGATGCAAGGAGACGGGAATAGCCGCCCTGTACACCTACCTAAGACGCGAGTATGTGGCAAAGGGCCTCGACATTCGCACCTCACCACTCGTGCAGCACCTCTCACTCTCTGAAAAGGAACTGCAATTCATCGAAAGCTGCGAACCACTGCCTCTGTAACCTACATCACTCCTATCTCCAATCAAATATCATAAAGGGTTCCTGAACATATGATTCTTGGACGAATCGAAACATCCCCCGAAGTCGTAGGGGCGGGTCTTGTGCCCGCCCGATGACATACGCACCACCATTCTTGGGTTTTGTACGGACATGCATGAAGCAAGTTCCTACAACAACAGGCCACTCGGCGTGATTGGAAATGGTCCTCCGAAGTCATCAGTGCATCCATTGGGGGCGACGCTCGGTAGCGTCGCCCCCTAAAATTGTCCACACAACCACTTTTGTTCATTGTCCACTTTCCAAAGTATTCTTTGCAACGAACTCTCAAATTCTATCATTCTTTGACGAGCCAAGCGGCAAAGCCAAGCGCGGGATATGATGATAGAGGCACAACAAATTGGACACCCTACTTGCGAAAATTGAATATTTTCTTGCAAGAAGAACGGGCTACATGCACCGGAATAGGGCTGATGATAGATTTGATGGCCAAAACGTATCTTTGTAGCGTTAATTTTAAAAATGAAAAATATGGTAGGAGTGGTAAGAGTGAGTGGTTATGAAAAAGAGAAAGAGAAAGAGAAAGAGAAAAAGAAGAAAGAGAAAAAGAAGAAAGAGAAGAAGTTGTCTCTTAAGGAAGAAAAAAGAGAGCTTCTCAAATTGAGGAAACGTCTTTTCTGCAAGTTGGTGGAAGGAGAGAGAAAGAAAGTGATGAGGTGGTTGGTGGTGAAGTTTAAGGGTTTGAGGTATGAGGATTTGGAAGAGGTGTATGATGATGGGTGCTTGGTGTTGTGGATGAAGATGATGGATGAGGATTTTGAATTGAAAGAGGATAGTTTGGTTTGTTATTTGATGAAAATTTGTTGGAATGTGGGCATGCATTATCTGAGGAAGGTGGATGAGGATGTGGTAAGTTTGGATGGATTGATGGAAAGAGGATATGGCGGTGAGGTTGAAGGTGAGAATGGATTGGAGGAGATGTTTGATGTGTTGAGTGAGAAGGAGAGAGATGAGGAGAAATATAAGAAGTTGGAGATAGTGTGGGAAAAGTTGAAGGATGTGGAGAAGATGATTTTGGAATGTTATTATGCGGAAGGATGCAAGATGGAGGAGATAGCGAAGAGGATAGGATACAAGAATGGAAATAGTGTGAAAAGTAAGAAAAACAGGGTGCTGAGGAAGATGTTGAAGATGATGAATGAAGAGGGGGCAGAAGAAAATGCTCTGCCCCCTGCCGCTTGAACAAGCATCATCCCGCGATGCAGCCATCATATAAGGCACTGGTGAACAGCGCCTTATATGCCTGATGATAGATTTACCCTCTCAAACACCTCTATCTAATGAATATTTCCAATGCTAATGATTGGGTAAACAAACTGAAAGTATTAAAAGAATAGAAATGATGAAAAGAACTCGACTGACAAATTTGGCTTTGCTGCCATTCTTTTTGTGTGTGGTTGTCCTTGTATTGCTAGGCAAGGCATTCAACCTGACATACAAACAGATTTCCGTGGTGGTCAACCTCTGGCTGCAAGGTGCCTTTCTGACCTTGTCGGGAGTGGCTCCAGCCGCTGCTGCTATGTACAAGCTATGCACTGGCGGTTCGGTCTTCTGGCTGGTGGCGACGGTTTTGCTGTTGGCGTATGCCGCTGCTTACATATATGGTTTCATACGGATGTTGCGCCACTATCGCCTACCTTTCAACGACGCCTTTCAGCTCTGCGTGGATGATCTGGAAAAGTTGGTCAAAAGATGGCACACCACCTACGAAATGGTGAACCTCGTCATCTTCGTGCTGCTCTTCCTGGTGCTTTCAGGAACAAATTTCGGACTTGCATATTATATCACACAACTTTAAAAACGAAAAAAATGACAGACCTTTTAATATTCTTACTCATACTTGTTCTATTCCTTGCTTGGCTAGTTCTACTCTTTTTCGCCTTGGGCTCCGCCATGAACGTGATATCAGAATACCGTTCCGAAGTGGAAAGAGAAGAGATGAAAGAGTACTTCGACCTCCAGCTTATAGAACGAGAAGACGACAAACCGGCTGGCCAAAACAAGACTGTTTGAATCAACAACAATGCCGACATCAATTTCAAGAACAGCCTGACAGCTCATCTCATACAACAAGCGTGGGTGTTCGTACATCACACTTGCTTTTGTTTGGAACACTTGATATTACAGAATAACTTTGTAGTGTAAAAATAAAGACATCATATTGAAATGAGAAAATTGAAAATCATTTTTGGCATCTTGGTTCTTGTGATGCTGTTCTTCGGCATCAAATACTACGCAGGGCAGACATCGGCAGGGAAGCTGAAGGAGGGCGACCTCATCTTCCACACGTCGAAGTCAGAGCAGTCGCCACTCATCCAGTATGCCACGATGTCGGTGCTGAGTCACTGCGGCATCATCGTCGAGAAATCCGATGGCTTGTATGTGCTGGAAGCAAGCGGGAAACTGAAGCTGACCCCTCTCCAGGAATTCATCGACCGGGGAAAAGACAGGCAATGGTGGGCGAAGCGGGTCATCGACAAACCCGTCAAAGTGAAATACAGCCACCTGCTCGGCCGTCGCTATGACACGTCGTTCAAGCCGGACAACAACCTGTTTTATTGTTCGGAACTGATACACCACATTTACAAGACACAATTTGACATTGAGTTGTGCAAATACAGGAAGGTCTCCGACTACAATCTGACGGGGCTGAAGAAAAAACTCAAACAGCGAGGCATCAACCTCGACCAAGAGGTGGTGGCTCCGATAGACATCTACAATTCCAAACACTCACACAACGTATGAAAGTAAAAATGATACTGCCTTCCTTGCAGGAAGCCGACAGTCCATATTGGCGACCCATCAAGTACTCGTTGTTCCCGCCATTGGGACTCGCCACGCTGGCAGCCTATTTCCGCGACGACGACGAAGTGGAGATAGTGGACCAGCACGTGGAGAAGTTGACACTCGACGACACCCCGGACCTGGTATGCATCCAGGTGTATGTGACCAACGCCTACCGCGCCTACAAGATAGCCGACCACTACCGTCGGCAAGGCACCTATGTGGCCATGGGCGGACTTCATGTCACGTCGTTGCCCGACGAGGCGGCACAATATGCCGACACCATCCTGCTGGGACCTGGCGAAGAGGCGTTCCCGCGGTTTGTCAACGACCTCCGCGAAGGTCATCCGCAGAAGCGCTATGTGGCCCGATGGCGCTCCATAGAGGACATGCCACCGGTGCGCCGCGACCTCATCAAACGTGAGAAATACTTCGTGCCCAACTCGCTCGTGGTGTCGCGCGGTTGTCCTCATCACTGCGACTTCTGCTACAAGGATGCCTTCTACGGCGAAGGGAAGTCGTTCTACACGCTGCGTGTCGACGAGGCATTGGCTGAAATCGACCGCCTGCCGGGACGCCACCTCTATTTCCTCGACGACCACCTGTTGGGCAACCCCCGTTTCGCAGCAGAACTCTTCGAGGGCATGCGAGGCATGGGGCGTGTGTTCCAGAGTGCCGCCACCGTCGCCTCCGTGCTGAAGGGCGACTTGATAGAGAAGGCTGCCGAAGCGGGCTTGCGCAGCGTCTTCCTTGGCTTCGAGACGTTCTCTCCCGAGAACCTCCGCTCGAGCAACAAACTGCAGAACCTCTCAAAGGATTATGTGGCCGCCGTGGAACGCCTCCACAGCCTGGGTATCATGATCAATGGCAGTTTCGTGTTCGGCCTCGACCACGACGACAAGGACGTGTTCCGACGGACGGTGGACTGGGGCATAGAGCACAGCATCACCACGGCCACCTTCCACATCCTCACACCCTATCCGGGAACGCGGCTGTTCCAGCAGATGGAACGTGAAGGCCGCATCACGTCCTACGACTGGAGCAAGTATGACACGCGCACGGTGGTTTACAAAACCATGGGACTCTCGCCGGAAGAACTGAAGCAAGGCTACGACTGGGCATACAAGGAGTTCTATTCCTGGAGCAACATCTTCCGTGCAAGCTTTGGCCACGACAACCTGAAACAGCAACTGGCGCACCTGTTCTACATGGGTGGATGGAAGAAATTCGAGCCATTCTGGAACTTGATGATCCGATACGGAAATCTCAACCGGATGTTGCCTGTCTTGGAAACCCTGCTGGCCAACACGAAGGACAGGAAGCCGTCCCGTCAGGCAAAAACCTCACTGACGACAAGCATGAAATCCATCATGGGAAAAGCAGCATTATGAGGTGACGTGTTTGTGCGGACTTCAGAAGAAAAATTCTCTGATTCCAAAATCCGGGATGGCAAGATAATTACGGCATATAAAATGGTACGGTTTTTGCAAATATATTTTCATCAACCAATTTTACATTTATGAATTACACAGTCAATGATTTACTCAAGGGTGCCGCCACAATGGCAAAGAGTGTTTTCGGACAGAAAAAAGAGTATCGCATCCAGTTCAACCACGAGGATGACGGCTTGTGGTACGTGGATTTCCCCAACTGGCCCTTCGACCACCACAACCTGTTGATGGTGGAAGGTGCCGACGAGCTGTGTGCCTTTTTGTCAGACGACGACATCATAACCGTCGTCGATGTGATTCCCACCGACAAGGAAGAGGACCATCCAGGCTACGCCAAACTGGTCCAGCAGAAGCATTCCCTGACCGGTGGAAGCACCTATGACGTGATTGGCCTGGAGGGATTCAACAGAGACATCTGGCTGTGTCCCGTCACCTTGTTCGTCCTCGGGAAATACCCGAAGTACATGTATATCAAGAAAGCAGATTGTTAAGGCTTCTTCGTTGAAGCATCACCCAACTCCGCCACCACCTCGTCGAGAGTGGTGGCGAATGTTATGAGGCGGTGGTAGTCACCGCGCATCAGGCCACGCTCCTGCAGATGGTCGAGCAGCGTCTGCAGGTCGTCCCAGAAACCATCCATATTGTACACCACCACGCGCTTGTCATGGTAGGACAGCGTGCCCTCGGCCACCATGGAAAACACCTCGTCGAGGGTGCCAAGACCGCCTGGCAGCGCCACCGCCACGTCGCTGTTCTCCAACATCAACTGCTTGCGCTCGCCCAATGTCTCACAGAGGATGCGCACGTCGATGTGTTGCGAGGTGTGGCCTCCCTGCTCCAGGCGCGAGGGGATGACGCCGACCACCTGGCCGCCGCCATGCTTCACCGCCTCAGCCACACATTCCATCAGTCCCAGGTCGCAACCGCCATACACCAGCAGATGGCCGTTGAGGCCCATCCATTGGCCCAATTCACGCGCCAAGTCGAAATAACGGGGGTCGATGCCGCTGTTGGCAGAGCAGAAAACACTGATTCGCATAGTCGTAGGTATTTGATGATGAATGGTTGGTCTGGCGATTCCACGCCAAAGAATGGATTTGGACTTGCAAAATTACGTCTTTTTCACTAACTTTGCAAATCAATCCATCCAAGAGACAAGAAATGACCATAGAAAACATCAAACTGGTGGCTTTCGATGCCGACGACACCCTCTGGGACTGCCAGTCGCACTTTGAAGCCGTGGAACGTGAATACTGCCGAATACTTGCCGAATATGGCTCACCCGAACATATCTCCACCGAACTGTTCAGGACGGAGAGTGCCAACATGGCCGAGCTGGGCTATGGCAGCAAGGCGTTCACCCTCTCGCTGGTGGAGAACGCCGTGCTGGTGAGCGGCGGGAAGGTGGACGCCCTCACACTGCTGCGCATCCAACAACTCGGACGAAGCCTGCTCAACATACCCGCCACGCCGCTGGAAGGGGTGGAGGAGACACTGCAGGCCATTCGGGCGATGGCGAGATACAAGATGGTAGTGTTCACCAAGGGTGAAATCCTCGACCAGGAGAACAAGCTGCGCCGGTCGGGACTGTGGGACTATTTCGACCGCGTGGAGGTGGTGGCCGACAAGACACCGCGCCAATACCGCGAGCTATGTGCCATGTTCGGCATCGGCATCAGCGAACTCTTGATGGTGGGCAACAGTTTCAAGTCGGACATCGAACCGGTGCTGCGACTGGGAGGCCAGGCCGTACACATCCCATTCAAAGTCACATGGGCCCACGAGCAGACGGAGGAGTTCGACCACAAAAACCTCGCACGCCTCAGCAGCATCACACAACTGCCGGAAATAATTAATAATAATGATTATCCGCATCTTTCCGATAACGCCCCGAAGGGGCAATAAGCCTCCAGCCCAGGGCAACGCCCTGGGAAATTGGGAAGGAGGCAATCGCCCTTTAGGGGCATAAGCCT
>Ga0247610_10002788_pt1 | contig 19792 bp, 7 predicted proteins | sample 174DNAGHGhighgp2_FD_193483 | JGI IMG/M metagenome (GOLD analysis project Ga0247610, IMG submission 193483) | Sheep rumen microbial communities from Palmerston North, Manawatu-Wanganui, New Zealand - 1742 DNA GHGhigh gp2 | ecosystem: Host-associated > Mammals > Digestive system > Stomach > Rumen ...
TTGTGAAATGGGACCCCTCCAACTCCAAGGACAACTCCCAGAGCGGCATCACCGGGAATGTCTATATCGACTGCTACAAACTCGACGGCACACGGTTGTGGCGCATCGACTTGGGCAGGAACATCCGTGCTGGAGCGCATTACACCCAGTACATGGTCTATGACTTCGACCGCGACGGCAAGGCCGAGTTGATGTGCAAGACAGCACCGGGAAGTCTCGATGGACAGGGGCGGTATGTCAACCAGGCGGCTACGGAGGATGTCATCAAGAACGCCTCAAACACCCGGAGTTGGGTGGTGAGTGGCGGACGCATCAATGGTGGGCAGGAATACCTCACCGTCTTCAAGGGAGAGACGGGTGAGGCGATTCACACCATCTTCTACAACCCCAATCGCAACATGGAATATGGCGGCGAGGCCGCCGGCACCGTCAACTGGGGTGACGTGGACAACAAGAACGACACTGGCACCTATGGCAACCGTGGCGAGCGCTATCTCGCCGCCGTGGCTTGTCTCGACGGTCCCGACAGCAACGCCAGCGGCATCTTCTGCCGTGGCTACTATGGCTACGCCTTCATCTGGGCGGTGGACTTCGACGGCACGCTCCTGCATCAGAAATGGCTCTGCTCCTGCAAGTCGGGAAGCAGTTACACGCTCACCAACTACGACGCTGCGGGCAACAAGACCATCAGGAACTTCAGCGGAAAGAAACCCACTTCCGGTGGAGGTAGCGGGACGATGTTCGGCAACGGCAACCACAACCTCACCATCGGCGATGTCGATGGCGACGGTTGCGACGAGGTGGTGTGGGGCTCTGCCGCCCTTGACAACGACGGCACCGTGCTCTACGGCACCGGCTTCGGCCATGGCGATGCCCTCCACATGGGGGCGATGATTCCCGGGCGACAAGGGTTGCAGGTGTTCGAGGTGCATGAGAGCAAGGGTACCTATTCCTGGGACCTCCACGATGCCGCCACGGGGGAGATTCTCCTCAAGGGAGGCAACCAAGGCAAGGACAACGGCCGTGGCATGGCGGCGCAGTTGAGCAGCAAGACCCGTGAATGGTGGTTCAGCTCCGCCGATGAGCGGCAGCAGCGCAGCGCCGTGACGGGAGAAGTGGCCTCGTCGGCCAACGGCTCCCTCAATTTCCGCATCTACTGGGACGGTTCCTTGCAGGACGCCTTGCTCGACGGCAACACCATCTCCAAGTACAACGACGCCAGCAAGAATTTTGTCCGGCTCGTCTCTTTCAGCACGCTTGGCCCCTCTTCCACCTGCAACAGCACCAAGAACACGCCCAACCTCTCTGCCGACATTCTCGGCGACTGGCGCGAGGAAGTGGTTCTCTACACCGTGACCGATGCCGAGACCTACCTGGGCATCTATTCCTCCAACATCGTCACGGGAAGCCGCGTTCCCACGCTCATGCACGACCACACCTACCGCATGGCCGTCTGTTGGCAGAACACGGCCTACAACCAACCGCCACACCTGGGCTACAACCTCGCGGAGGCCATGCAACCCAGGCTGCTCAACTCTGAGAAGGAGATGACGGTGGCCCAGGGCGAGGAGATGACCTATGAGAGCGGCACCCGTTACGTGAAGACCCTCTCCGTCTCGGGCAGCATCCTGCCCGACGGCACCAAGAAGTTCTACTCCCTCCCCGAAGGTTTCGAGAGCGCCATCGACAACGACAAGATGACCGTCGCCATCAAGGGCGTCCCGCAGGAGGCTGGCGACTACCGCATCATCATCAAGATGACCGGGAGGAGCACAGAGGTGGTGGAGGACACCCTCACCGTGCATGTGACAACGCCGGAAGGCATCGTGGTCACGGCTGTCGACTCCTATGACGGCATGGAGCGCATTTACGACATGTCGGGACGTCTCGTCACCGACAGGGTGGCCAACCTGCCCAAGGGTGTCTATCTCGTGCAAAGAGGCGGCAAGGTGAGGAAAATCTATAAATGATGGTCTTTTACTGCAAAAAATGACCGCGCATTTTGTCCTTTCATGAAAAAAAGCTATATTTGCACCATATAACAATTTCTAAGAAACCATAATTTATCAACCTAACTTTTAAATGTTTAACTTATGAGGAAAAAACTACTTCTTGCAGTTATCGCTATGGCAAGTACGGTGGGTTCGTTCGCATACAATGTGGGCGACTACATCTTCACTGCCTCGCAGAGACTGAAGGTCACCGGTGATAACATCGTGGCCAATGGTGATTTCTCCGATGGCACCACAGGATGGTATGACGCCGAAAAGGGTACTCCTTCGGCTGAGACCTGGTCGGTGGAACCCGGCATGGGCCCCAACGGGGAAAGCGTGATCAAGAGCCTCGGTGCCACCGAGGGTGCTGCACTCTGCAACGCCTGGCAACCGGGTGCAGGCACCTATGTCATCTCCTTCCAAATCAAGGGTGAGGCAAGCGGTGCTCTCTCCATCACAGCAGGAGAGAACAACTATGCCAACTTCTTCGTCAACGGCAATGGAAGCTTCGTCTATGGCGAGGGAACGGGTGTGGACACTGTCTTCACTGTCGCTTCCACCGAAACTTTCACTGCTGAGTGGAAGACCATCGCCTACACCGCCACCGTCGAGGACTACCAGTACATTTCTATGCACTTGGAGAAGTTCGTCACCGGTACCATGATCACCAACATCGAGATTTATCCCGTCTTGGAGGTCTACGACACCCGCATCGCCGAGCGCAAGCTCGCCTATGCCGACCTGCTCCTCTCTCGTCCTGAGTTCAAGGTCGACAACGAGGACTTCCGTGGCACAGTGGCCACCATCCATGCCATGCTGGCAGAGAACAACCCCATCTTCGACGACCTCGCTTCCGCTGAGGACATGATGGGCAGCTATGAACTGGCATTGACCAGCTTCCTTAACGACAACTCCGCCGACATGATCGTGGTCAACGGCCTCAAGCGCTGGTCGGAGATTGCCAAGACCCAGAAGGCCAATGGCGTGACTCCTTGGAGCGGTTCCGGTGGACGTTGGTTCCATGCCGACGGCTATGCCGGTGCTGCCACCGACGATGTCATCACCAACTACATCCAGGCCTCCTACGACCTGCCCAACGCAACGCAGTACATCACATTTAACAACCTGCCTTACACCGGCACCTACATGTTCTCCATCGACATGAAGGCATACCACATGGTGGGTACCGCTTCTGCAGTGCGTTACACTCCCAACTACGACCTCGACTTCAACGGCGTGACCCTTTATGCCGGTCCAGAGGCCCTCACCGACAACACCATCGTCGCTACGGCAGAGGGTGAGAAACTCGACTGTGGCAACCTCGACCATCGCAACTACAACACCTACACCGTCTTCGGACAGGGTGAGAAGGGTGGTTCCATCACCTTCGGCGTGTCGTTCACGCTCCGCGAAGACATGGTGGGCCTGAAACTCGGTGGCGTGCTCTTCCTCTCCAACCCGCAGATTCGCCTGCTGGAGAAGAGCAACGAGGATGCTTTCTATGTTTCCGAGGTCGACGCCATCATCCTCCAGCAGGAAGAGGTGGTGAAGCGCATCGAACTCATCAACCAAGACCTCGCCCTCACCAAGGCCGACGGTTATCCTTGGGGCAAGGATGCTCTCAAGGCCGTGCTTGACGAGCAGATTGCTCTCTATGAGGCTTCACAGGCATACGTGAAGGACGGCGTGGTGCTCGACGAAGACGGCATCCGCTACAAACTCTTCACCGAAGGTGAGACCAAGGTGTCCGACGAGGTGCTGGCCATCGTGCGTGCCATGAACAACGCCCGCAACACCTTCAGCAGCCTCAATGCTTCCTACACCACATTGCAGGCCACTGTCGCTGAGGCTGAAGCCGTTCTCGCCGAGAATACCGGTGGCAACGCCGCCCGCAGGGCCAACCTCGTGACGCTCGTGGAGCAGGCCAAGCAGCTCATCGCCGAGACCGTGGATGGCAGCGACGGCAGCGACCAGGCTGTCTTCGACGCCAAGAACACGGAAATCAAGGAGGCCATCGTCGACTACCTCAACTCTCTCGTCTCCTATGAGTCTCCTTCCATGCAGAACATCGTCAACCCGTACTTCGAGAGCAACATCTCCGGTTGGACGCTTTCCGCCAACAACACCAGCAAGGAGAACTTCAAGAGGGATTCACAGCCCGACCGTGGTGCTGAGCACGGCACCTACGCTGCAGTATGGCGTGGACAAACCGCTTCTCCCAACAGCAAGTTCGTGCAGACCATCAAGATCAAGGACGCCGGTGTCTATGAATACAAGTCGAGTGCTTTCGCATTCAATGAGACCGCAGGATACGATGCTTTCATGCTCAACGTCATCACCGATCCCGAGACAGGTCTGTCTCTCGACACCCTCTACACCAAGTCTGAGGTCAAGATGTTCTTCGGCCCCAACGGTGCTCCCGACTCCGTACGCGTACACAGCCATTACGCTCCCGGCAACGCTTGCGTGATGCGTCCCGACGCTCCCGACACTTACCTCACCGGTTACTGGATGAGCAAGTACTCTGTCGTCTACATCAAGGACACCGATGCAGAAGAGGAAGTGGAATTCGGTATGAGTTCCTTCGGACAGGTAGACAAGGAAGGTGCCAACACCTACGGCTTCAGTGACAATGTCATCTACTATGCCGGTGGAGTTGACCAGTACATCGCCGATGCCACTGCCGACCTCAACGCCCTCATCGCAAAGGCTGAGGCCATCGTCGCTGCCAACGAGAACACCGAGGATGTGGCACTGGGCTACAAGGTCAGCCGCGTGGCTCGTCGTCTTGCCAATGCAAAGGCCGTGGTTGCTGGTGACTACAGCTTCTTTGTCAGCGAGGCTCTTGTCTCCGACAACACCAAGCGCATCAAGAACATCCTCAACGCTCGCAACTGGCTGCTCGAGACCATCAACGACGTCAACGCCAATCTCGATGGCATCACTCCGCAGTACATCCCGACAGCAGAGAAGGTGGCCAACGGCGTGTTCACCATCGCTGGTGTGAAGGTGGCCAACACCGTGGAGGGCGTCTCGCTCCTCCCGAAGGGCATCTACATCATCAATGGCAAGAAGTTCTTTGTGAAATAAGATCCTAAGGACCCTAAGGCCCCTAAGGACCTTAAAGGCCCTAAAGACCTTAAAGACCTTAAAGACTTTAAAGACCTTAAAGACCTTAAAGACTTTAAGATCTCCCAAAAACAAGGGGTGACAGACCATTCTGTCACCCCTTGTTATGTGCACTTAGGGGGCGACGCTTCCCAGCGTCGCCACGCCAAGAATGCCCCCGAAGTCGTCGGGCCTTGCTTCATGCATAAAAACCATGTGCGCACTTAGGGGGCGACGCTTCCCAGCGTCGCCACGCCAAGAATGCCCCCGAAGTCGTAGGGGCGGGTCTTGTGCCCGCCCGAAAAAATCGAAGGTGTGGTTGAAATTTGATGAACTACCTACGCCAAAAGACCGTGTCCACACCCCGGGATGCTCACTCGGAGTGCAACATCCCCGCCCCTGTAGGGTCAGGTCTTGTGCCTGACCGCAAGGGGTCAGGGGTGGGGTCTGTAACTTCAATGCCAAGAGACAGTGTCCACACCCAGAGCACTGAAAACGTCATATTAGAAAAACGCAAGAATAACTTTTGGGTCAAATACCCCACCTCTCCCCTGTAGGGTCAGGTCTTGTGCCTGACCGCAAAGGGTCAGGGCTGGGGTATTTGATTAAAAGTCGATACAACAAATAGGACACCCTATACTCGAATTAGAGAATTAGCGAATTGGAGAATAGTCTTATGCTGCCTTGATTTCAAGGTCGTGGTCGGTCGCGAGATTAGTTGTTTGAGCAAGGGTGCCAACAAATTGTCAACACATTAACACTTGTTAACGGGAGAGGAGTAAATCTCCTCAATATTTTTTAGTATATTTGCCAAAATAATCAAATTTGACATACTCATGAAAAAACTACTAACCATTTTCGCATTGATGCTCGTGGCCTTCACGGCCAATGCACAATCATGCCCGGACAACAACCATCCCCACATGATTGACCTCGGACTGCCATCTGGCACGAAATGGGCGTGCTGCAACGTCGGAGCTGACAAGCCCGAAGCCTACGGCGGTTATTACGCCTGGGGCGAGACGGAAGAGAAAGACTATTTTTACCAAGAAAATTATGAATTCTTTGAAGGTTGGACTACATGGTTTGATGATTATGGAGATGAATATTATATTGTAATAAATACTGACCTCGGCGAGGACATCGCCGGAACGCAATATGACGTGGCACATGTGAAATGGGGTGCCTCATGGGTGATGCCTTCAAAAGAGCAGCAATACGAATTGATAAACAATTGCACTTACGAATGGACGACGGTGAATGGAGTCAATGGAGTCAAGTTCACCAGTAAAGTCAACGGTGTTAGCATCTTCTTGCCTGCGGCGGGCCACCATCATGTCGGCGCCCTCTATAATGTAGGGAGTGGTGGCTTCTTCTGGTCGTCCACTCAAGACCCGAGGGCATCGTACTTAGCCGACTACCTCCAACTCTACTTCTATTCGAATGACATCCGTGCGTCCTTGTCCAACTATGACCGCGATAACGGACAAAGTGTTCGCCCCGTATGCACTTCGCCCGTTAAGCTATCCAACATCCGTGGCGACGTGAACGGCGACAAGGCCATCAATATCACCGATGTGGCGATGATGACGACACATATCATGGGTGACTTCAACAAAGATTTCCTCTCGGCTAATGCCGATCTCAACAACGACGGCGACATCAACATTACCGACGTGGTGACTGCCGTCAACATCATCCTCACCGGCAAGGGTGTCAGTAGCATAGAACTGCCTGAAGGAGCTGAAATCTCTGCCTGCGACCTTACCATTTATAGTGACGGTGAACAGGTTGACGCGGGCGACAACGGACTTCTCGGTGCTTGCGTTGGTGATATGATGGCTTTCAACGGCGACGACCTTGTGTATCTCAGTTATGGAAGCCAGAACGATGACAGGACACTCAATTCCTTGGAAACAGCCATTTCTCTCCTCCTGCCAATCATCCCGTATGCCGTGACAGATATGGATGATGACTCCTTTTGGCTGTTGAAACAGATGATAGGCCATCTCGAGCAGACCCGCGAACTGGCAAGTGCCATTGATCAAAGCATCATCGACAAGGGCTACCTCGATATGGATGCCATCAATCCCCAACACCTTGCTGCTGTCGCAGAATTGAAAAGACGGCTCGGCATCGACGGGAGTGCGCCATCATACAACCCCAGAATGAAGAGCAAAAGAACGAACTATCCCTTCTTCCTTAATGCTGGCAAGGAATTGCAAGGTGACGGTTTCACGCTCATCAAGGACCATAGCATATGGGGTACGGGAAAGATGGGCGACTGCTGGAAATGCGAGTTCACCGTCTTGAATGCTGACCGTTGGTGTTACACATCCTTGACAAAAGCGATGAAGGATGAAAACGGCTATCCCAAGAGAATCGACGAAGGCTTTTCCTGGACGTTCACCTACCTGATCAAGCCCAATAACATCAGTGCTCTAATGGATTTCGGCTCCTTGTCTGATTTGGCAACCAATCCCAAGGAATTTCTCTCAGATCTCTCGGATCCTGATTTCGACCGCGTCATCAATCAGTTATGGGAACCACTTAAGAACTTGGGGCATATCATCAGTGGAGAGGAAACAGAAACCGTCACATTCGACAAGGTCAAGAAATCTGGCATCGAGTTGAATCTTTATCCAGGCAACGAACATTTGATGATATTCGGACCTGGTGAAGATGGTAGGCTGTTGCTTTTCAATATAGTGAAAGTGGTCTTTCAGCCTACGATGAAATTGATTATGAAAAAGGCCGTTAAGACTGATGGCTATAAAAACAGTGAAGATATGGACAAGTTCTTTGTCCAGTTTGTGAAATTCATTGTTGAAGAAGGTGACCCCCAATTCCCTGCAAAATTGTTGGCTATAATAGATGACCCAGAATGTACGTGGTATGATAAAGTTGTAAAAATCTATGATGAAATCAAAGATAAAATGTCAATGTTCTTGGTGAAAGATGTCTTGATCAAATATATGTCAGAAGCAGCCTTTGAAGGAATGTTCGAAAATGTTGCTGATGCTTATAACGACCCCCAAATCAAGAGCGTTTTTACAGCTTATAAAACCATGTTGACGGCGGGAGACATTTTAATGTTTTTGTTAGATTCAAATTACGATCGTATTGGATTTGAGATAGATTACGGCCCTTCCTATGAAAGCTATCACGAAAGAAAGAGTGAGACTTTCACTGTAGGTGATGCGACATTCACCATGATGACGTTGCCTGGCGGACCCTTCGTGATGGGTGCGGAGCCTGATGATGAAGATGCGACAGGCAATGAAAAACCACTTCACTATGTGAACATAGACAGGTTCGCCATCGGCGAGAGTGAGGTGACCCAACGTTTGTGGGAGGCTGTCATGGGAAGCAATCCTTCCAAGTTCGTGAATGGCAATAGGCCTGTGGACAATGTAAGTTGGAACGACTGTCAGGAGTTCATCACCAAACTCAACCAGCTCACCGGTCGGACTTTCCGTCTGCCTACGGAAGCAGAATGGGAGTTCGCTGCTTGTGGTGGAATGTACAAGCGTGGTTATCCGTATGCTGGTAGCGAAAATATTGGTGATGTGGCTTGGTATAAAGGGAACAGCAATGAGACTCATCCTGTCAGATTATTGAAAGCCAACGAGTTCGGCCTTTATGACATGTCTGGCAATGTGATGGAATGGTGCCAGGACTTCTATGACGCCAATTATTATGGTCATTCACCAGAGGATAACCCCTGCAACGATGTCACCGCCACCCTTAATTCGCGCGTTTTACGTGGTGGCAATTGGTATTGGGGTGACGAATGCTGTCGTGTCACATATCGAACCAACAATGGTCAAGGGGTGAAGTCTGAGATCTACGGGCTGAGACTTGCCATGGATGACCAGACATTACAGCTCTCCACTTACACGCTCAATCTTACAATAGGAGGACAAGGAACAGTAGACATTATCACAGGTTCGGAACGATATGCAATGGTAAATAACACCCCGTCTGTCGTAGATGCAGTGATGGAAAACAATACCATAATCATAACAGCCAAAAGTGCAGGTGAAGCAGTTGTCACCGTCAAGGATACAAAAACAGGACAGGAAGTGGGGTTACATGTGAATGTGACAGCAGCCCAGACAGAGACTATTTCTGTCAATGGCGTGTCATTTAAGATGGTGGGTGTCGAAGGTGGAATGTTCTTTATGGGTGCTGCACCAGATGACAAGGATGCTTCAGAATATGAACGTCCTATTCATCAGGTGAAACTAAGCTCATTCACCATTGGAGAGACGGAGGTGACTCAGGCTTTATGGAAGGCCGTAATGGGGAGTAATCCCTCTAAATTCCAAGGAGACAAAAATCCAGTAGACAACGTGTCTTGGCTCGACTGCCAGGAGTTTATCACCAAACTCAACCAGCTCACAGGACGAACCTTCCGTCTTCCCACGGAGGCGGAATGGGAATATGCCGCTCGTGGTGGGGTTTGTAACAATGGTTACAAATTCTCAGGCAGTAACGATGCAAAATATGTTGCATGGTATAAAGAAAATAGCGATAAGAAAACTCATCCTGTTGGACAGATGCAGGCCAATGCCATTGGTCTTCACGACATGTCAGGCAACGTGATGGAATGGTGCAAGGACTTTTATGCACCAAAATATTATAGTCATTCTGCTGAAGAAAACCCATGCTGCGACATTCTGCCAACAGGCTCATTCCCTAATAGAGTCCTACGTGGTGGCAACTGGTATTGGGAAGACAATTATTGTCGTGTTTCTTCCAGATCCGATAATGGTCAGGGGGTGGATTCTGAAATATACGGTTTGAGACTTGCCATGGATGTCGATCAACTGGTGCTCTCCACAAACTCCATCACCGTCTCGGCCTTGACAAGCAGTTCCGTTCAAATCATCTCAGGCAGCGGCAGCTATGAAATAGAGAGTGTAGTTCCTTCGGGCATAGTCACAGCAAGTATCATCAATAACAGCATCGTTGCCATTGAGGCCCTTACGGCGGGAACTGCCATCATCACCATCAAGGATAATCTGACAAAGGAGGTGGCGGAGATTGAAGTTACCGTTAGCGGTTCTCCTCAATCCTACCTCACCTGCCCCGACGACCACCACCCGCACCTCATCGACCTCGGCCTGCCCTCTGGCACGAAATGGGCGTGCTGCAACGTGGACGATGACTCATCGAAGCAAAGCCCGACGAACTACGGAAGTTACTATGCGTGGGGCGAGACAAAAGAGCATGATGATTTGGTTTACAACTGGAGCACCTACACCCATTGCGACGGGTCATACAGCACCTGCCACGACCTCGGTTCCGACATCGCCGGCACGCAGTACGACGTGGCACACTACCGCTGGGGTGGTTCCTGGGTGATGCCGTCAAAAACTCAGCAACAAGAATTGTTGAACAACTGCACCTACGAATGGACTACCGTGAACGGTGTCAATGGTGGCAGGTTCACCAGTAAGACCAACGGCGGCAGCATCTTCTTGCCTGCGGCGGGCGCCCGCTGGGATGACCTCTACAGCGCCGGCTCGGGCAGCAGCTACTGGTCGTCCACGCAGGATCCGTCGAACTCGAGCCGCGCCTACTACTTATTCTTCAATTCCGGCAACGCGAACTGGAGCGGCTACAGCCGCTACTACGGATTTTTGGTTCGCCCTGTATCCAGATAGGTGCATCCTTGCCCCTCGTCTCGCCCCACCCCGGCACTCGGCGTTGTTTGCGCACGGGATAGCGGTGGGGCGCAGGCCCTCAGGCCTGCCACCAAGCCCCACAGCCGGCCCAGTGTGCCAACAACGCCGCCCGCGCAAATTTTCGTGTTGTGTGGTTGGATTATTAATGCCAGACGGCCTGTAAGGCCAACGAGATATCAGCCCAGGGCAACGCCCTGGGAATCCATAATATACAACAGTCGCCCTGCAAGGGCAAAAGCCTTACCCAAACACCATTCTTTTGCCCTTGCAGGGCGAATTCCCCCCTTTTCACAACCCAGGGCGTTGCCCTGGGCTAAGAGCAGGTTGCCCTTTCAGGGCGTTTCAACCGCACCTCGAAAATTTTCGTGCTGTGCGGTTGCAATTTGGTGAGCAACCTACGCAAAAAAAACTCAAGCGGCAACCTACGCCAAGAATGTTCAGGCGGATTTGCAATCCGCCTGGAGGTAATATCAGGATTTGTAATCCGATTATAGCGTCTATAAACACTTGCAAACCACGTTTTTAGCGGATTTCAAATCCTTATACTTGAAACTTCGTGATTCTTTAGACCCTTCGGGAAAAAGCGGCAGAGCCGAGCGGCAATTGGCTTCTCCTTCGGCCGTCGACCGTTGGTTCCCGATGAACATTCTTGGCATCGCAGCAAACCACTCTACCGTTGGTTCCACCCGAACATTCTTTGCGTTTTTGATTCATTGAGCATACTTGTTTTTCCAGAACGTAGTTCTTTTGAGTATTCAGATTGATGCAACCGCTTAGGTCAATTGAAAATCAACAAGTTACAGACCCCACCCCAGCCCCTCCCCTTGAGGGGAGGGGATATGAACACTCCGGGTGTGTTCAATGTCAGCATATCGGACTTTTTCCCAATGTCAAGGGGCTGCCCAAGTGGGAACCCTACAACGAGCAGACCGGCGTGACCATGGTTCTTGACAACAAATGCGAGCCACGGCAGCACCACGACCGTGATCTGATGCAGATGAGCCGCAGCATTTGGTAGCTGTTTCATTGAAATGCCGCCATTCTTCATGTATTTGGCTTGAAAATATGCATTAATACTACATTTAGTGCGAAAAAATACTTGGAGAATTCTTTTTTTACCTATATTTGCAACTGTTATTAAAACCAATTTACTAAAAACCAAACATGAGAAAAAACTTATTATTTGCGACAATGCTGTCGTTAGGCATCATTGTGGGAGTGCCATCCGTATTCCCGCTGACGGCGACAGCTGCAACGACCCAGCAGACCGTCAAGGTGACGGGTCAGGTTGTCGACCAAGACGGTGAACCGCTCATCGGTGCCACCGTGAAGGTGAAAGGTTCGCAGACTGCTACTGTGACCGACATCGATGGCAACTTCACCCTCGATGTTCCCGCTAACGCCACACTCGTGTTGAGTTACGTGGGATTCAAAGACATGGAAGTGCCCACCCAGGGGCGCACCTCTCTCGGAACAATCACGATGGAGAGCGACTCGCAGTTGCTTGAGCAAGTGGTTGTCGTGGGCTATGGCACGCAGAAAAAGGCCGACCTCACCGGTGCGGTGGCTGTGGTCAATGCCGATGAACTGAAGCGTGTGTCACATTCCAACATTTCCACGATGCTGGAAGGCAAGGTGGCCGGTGTGCAAATCACCAGCGACGGCCAGCCCGGCGCCGACCCTTCGGTGCGCATCCGAGGCATTGGCTCCTTCGGCAGCACTGCTCCACTCTACGTCATCGACGGTGTGCCGATGGGCACCACCATCCGCGACTTCTCTCCGAACGACATTGAGACCATCCAGGTGTTGAAGGACGCTTCTGCAGGCGCCATCTATGGTTCGCGTGCCGCCAACGGCGTGGTCATCATCACCACCAAGGGCGGCAAGAAAGACCAGCCGCTGAAGGTCGACTACAAAGGCTACTTGGGTATGGACATGATCGACGGAGGCGTCTACGACGTGATGAACTCCTCGCAGTACAGCCAGCTCTTGGGCTTGTCGAGCGAGAACACCGGCGTGGCTGCCCCTGGCGGCTACACCATGGGTGCCGACGGGCGCTACCATTTCATGGACAATACCGACACCGACTGGTTCAAGGAGGTGTTCAAGACAGGCTATCGCCAGAACCACAACGTGAACATGAGCGGAGGCGGTGCCAACAATACCTATAATATAGGTCTTGACTATTTCAAGCAGAAAGGCACGATGGAGGGCACCGGTCCCAACTTCGAGCGCTTCACCGCCCGCGTGAACAACACCATGGATACGAAGTTCATCAAGTTCCGCACCTCGATGGTCTATTCGCATTCCAACCAGGACAACATGTCCATCTCCAATGCCAACGAATACATCCAAGGACTCTACGGCAACCTCCCCAACGTGCTGCTCGGCACGCTGACCATGCAACCCACCATCAAGGCATACGACGAGTCGACCTGGTGCCTGGACGACAGGGTGGGTGCCGCCAGCAACTGGGAATATGACGCCTATGGCTATGGCGTCTACTACGATGACATCCATGGTGACATCTCGGCCACGAACCCGCTGCTCACCAACAACCTCTTCTCGCGCAAAACCATCGTCGACCGCTTCGTGGGCACGGCATCTGCCGATGTGGACCTGCTGAAGATGATTGGCGTGGAAAGCGAAAATCACAAACTGAACTACAAAATCAACCTCTCCTATAGTGCAACCCACGCCAACGACAAGACATGGATTTCCGCCTGGATACAGAGCAACCGTGTCTATCTCGCCAAGGACAACGAGCGTCTGACGAAGGCACACCGCAAGTACACCGACGCGCTGATAGAAAACACGCTGACCTACGACGGCACCTTCGGACTGCACCACATCAACCTCATGGGGGGCATCACCTATGAAGAGGAGAACACCAACACCTTGTCGGCATGGGGCCTGAACTACTCGGAACCATACTTCCTGCAGTTGCAGAATGCTGCCAAGCGCGATGCCGACTCCTACGAATACAAGCACGCCCTGAATTCCTATATCGGACGTCTCATCTACGATTACGACGGCAAGTACCTCTTCTCGGGCATCATCCGTCGCGATGGCAGTTCACGACTCACCAAGTCCATCCGTTGGGGAACCTTCCCCTCCGTCTCTGTGGGCTGGCGCTTCGACAAGGAGGAATTCTTCCCCTTCAGCCGCGACCTGTTCACGATGTTCAAGTTCCGTGCCAGCTATGGTGAACTGGGCAACGAGAACATCGGCGAGTATGTCTATCAGGCCACGATGCTGCGCAACAATATGAAGTACAGCTTCGGCAACTCCGAGGTGAGCGGCTCCGCCGTCTCCACCTATGTCAACGAGGAACTGGCATGGGAGAAGAAGTCGACCTCCAACGTAGGTCTCGACCTCGCCATGTTCCACAACCGCATCGAGTTCTCCGCCGAGTGGTTCAAGAACAAGTCCACCGACCTGCTCTACAACGTATCGGTGCCACTGAATGCCGGTGTGCAGAACACCAGCGTGACGATGAACGCCGCCTCGATGGAGAACACGGGTTGGGAATTCTCGCTCACCTATCGCAACAACGACCACGCCCTGAAACATCAAATCAGTGCCAACATCAGCACCGTGCGCAACAAGGTGACCGCCTTGAGCACGGGCAAGGACACCCAGATTGACGGAGCCTATATCACAAGGGTGGGCGAGGAAGTCGGCAAGTTCTATGGCTGGCAGTATGGAGGCATCATCCGCACACAGTCACAACTCGACCAGTTGAACGAGAACGGCCGTCTGGCACACAACAACCTGGAACTTTCGAAGCAGCAGGCCGACCCGACCTATGTTCCCAACATCGTCGATGCCGGCAACTGGACCTACCAGCCAGGTGCACAGGTGGGCGACTGCTGGTATGGCGACGTCAATGGCGACGGACAAATCACCGATGCAGACCAGAAAGTGCTGGGCAGCGGCCTGCCGAAGATGAATTTCGGCCTGAGCGCACATCTGGAGTACAAGGGCTTCGACCTGAGCATCTCCACTTTCGGCGCACTGGGCTACCACGTGTCCGACCATATCTACAACGCCCTGAACAGCAGCTATGGCTATGGCAACAAGGATGTGGCCCTGGCCGACGCCAACCGCTGGGCTGAGGACGGCACTTATCTCTCGGACGTGCCACGTACGTTCACCACGGTCACCCATCCCGGTGGCACGCTGGCATGGAACGACCTCTTCAGCGACCGTCAGATTCAGAACGCCGCTTATTGGAAGATTGCCAACGTGGAGTTGGGATACAACATCCCCAACCGCGTGTTTGGCGGTTACATCACGGGTGCCCGCATCTATGTGTCGGCACAAAACCTCTATACATTCACTGGCTACAAGGGATACAATGTGGACTATGCCCCCGGCACGTTCACACCGGGCTACAACTACTGCTCCTACCCCTCGGCACGCAGCTTCATGTGTGGTGTTAATTTCACGTTCTAATATCTATAAACAAGCTACATCAATATGAAACTATATCAATTATCGTTAGCACTTTTGCTGGTTCTTGGCACGCTGACTTCGTGCGAAGACAAGTTGGAACTCATCAACCCCAACCAGCAGACCACCGCGACCTTCGGCAAGACGGCTTCCGACCTCGAGGAATGTGTCGTTGCCGCTTACAACCACATCCGCATGGAAGGGTCCTACGCCCGTGTAGGTTATGGATACGACTTGTGCCGCGGCGACGAGGTATGGAACTCCAGCCAGGTGTGGTACCTGCCATTCGACGACCTGAACGCACCCGCCACCGAAGAGATGACACAGTGGGTGTGGCGTGAGTGGTACTACACCATCAACGTTTGCAATTTCATCTTGTCGCGCACCGTGGGTGACAACGCTGCGCTTGACGAAGGCATGAGGCGTGCAAAGGGACAGGCGCTGTTCCTGCGCGGACTGAGCTACTACAACCTGGTGGGCTACTACCAGAACCCGCCGCTCATCACCGACTACAGCCAATACGGCTCGCTCGATGGACTCTATGCTTCCAACAGCACCTATGCTGAAGTGTTGGAGCAGGTGGAGAAGGATTTCTCCGAGGCCATGACACTGCTGCCCAGCCGCGATGCCGGCGGCGAGTGGGCCAAGGGGCGCGCCAACAGTGGTGCCGCAGCCGGATACTATGCCCGTGCGCTGATGATGAATCACAAGTATGCTGAGGCGCTGGCAGTGCTCAAGGACATCATGGCTGGCACCTACGGCCACTATGAGTTGATGAAGAACTATGGCGACAATTTCCGCGAGGGTTCACAATACGAGAACAATGCTGAAAGCCTCTTCGAGGTGCAGTTCCTGGACTTTGGCACGCAAGGGACCGACGAGGAATGGACACCGGTGAACACCAGTTCCAACGCCACCCAGGCCCATGCCATAGAGAGCAACTTCTGCCCCGGTTCCTTCGGCGGATGGGCCGACCTGTCGGCTTCCCCATGGCTCTACCAGCTCTTCAAGCAGGAGCGCACCACCGATGGCAGGCTCGACCCGCGCCTCTATTGGACCATCGGCACCTACGAGGCCGACTGGGAAGGCTTTGAGAACGGCAATGTGTGCTACAAGAAAGGCATGGACGCCATCGACAACGTGGTGACCAACAACAACAACGGCGGTCTGCCCATCGCCAAGTGGACCAACATGCGCACCAACCTCTACGAGTCGGTGGTCACCGGTCTGCATTGCGGCATCAACCTCCGCATGATGCGCTACAGCGACGTGCTGCTGCGTGCCGCAGAGTGTGAGAACGAGGTCAACGGACCCACACAGCAAGCCATCGACTGGATCAACCAGGTGCGCACCCGTGCACAGCTGCCAGGCCTGAAACTCGCCGATTTCAACAGCAAGGACAAGCTTTTCGAGCAGATTGCCAATGTGGAGCGTCCAAAGGAGTTCGGCTGTGAGTTCGGACGTGGCTTCGACCTCATCCGCTGGGGATTCTTTTACAGCGCCGACCGTCTGCAACAACTCAAGGCACATGGCACCGTGCTGCTGAGCAACGACCCCAGCGTGGTGAAGATGCCGGTGGACTATGCCACGCTGCCCAAGGCTGCCGACGGCACCTTGGAGAAGCCCTTCAAGACTTCATACGACACCTTCGTCCAAGGACATGAGTTCATTCCCATCTACCAGGGTCTTCTCAATGCCAACCCCAACCTGAAGGGTAATTCTGCCAACAGCAACACCAACAACTCCGCCTATTTCGCTGAGCAGGGATGGACGGTGCATCCTGTGGTGAACCTCTGATGGAAGCAAAGAAGTGATTAACAGTGAATAAGTAAGAAAGCAAAAATCATGAAATATCTCAATCAATTATCAACGGTCTTCGCTGCTGCCGCCATGGGTCTGATGGCCCTGACGGGCTGTGAAGGTGGCGACTTGTATTCCGTAGACGCACCCGACTGGATTTCTGCCAAGGCCGACTCCATCGCCGCTGCCAACACCCCCGAGGAGTTGGAAGGTATGATGGAAGATGTATATACCATCGGCGCCACCGACTATACCACAGGTTGGTGGGCTGCCTTCTCCAAGTATTATCAGATTGCCGAGGGACAGGTGTGGAATGCACAGTTCAACTTGAACATCAACCCTGCAGCTACCAATACCTATAAGAACTTCGCCATGATTCTCTGCAACGACGAGGACCGTGGCGCAGCCAACTACCAGGAGTATGGTGCCATCCGCTTTGACAACCAGCCGAGCGGCAACTCCGAGTGGGGCACTTACATCGACCGCAGCTGCGTGGAGAGTACGCTCACCTTCGATACCGACACCGACGACGGCGTTGACAAACTGGGTGGCAAGGTGACAGTGACCATCGACCGCACCGTACCCAACCTGTTCTATGTCAGAATCACCAATGGCGTGGTGACTAAGACCTACGTCCAGAAGACCGCCATGCCCAATCTCAACGCCGATCCCGGCAACACCAACATCCGGGCATTCATCGTGCCGGAAGGTTCCTATATCAATTTCCTGCAGACCAACATCGAACCCATTGGCGGATGCACTTCTGCCGAGGACAAGCTGCCATTGTCGATGAAGCTCAACGGCGTGCCACGCAAGGTGCTGCAAGGCACTGAGATGGCCGACGCCTTCGCCAACGTCACCGCTACGGTGGAATTCGAGCAAGGTGTGTCGAAGACCGTGCCCTATGCCGACCTCATCCTGCAGGCCGTGCCCGACATGTACTCGCTGGGCAAAAAGACCATCGTCGCCGTGTACAACAAGAGTTACAAGGGCGAGAACTGCACTCCGGTCATTGCTTCTGAAGAGTTCGAGGTGGTCGACAAGATGTTCACATGCGTTGGCTCTGCCGACAATACCACAGCATTCTGGGGCGCTCACTCCGAAGCCATCAAGGTGGCTCCAAACGAAACCTTCGTCACCACATTCACCAATTACACCACCGGAGCCAACAACTGGAACAACTTCATCGTTGTCCTGGCTTCGCAGGATGGCTCCACCGAATATGGCGTGCTTCGTGCCGACAACTGGGGCTGGGGCACCGGATGGGCAGGCGAACAGCTCTCATCGGTGTGCAATCCCAGTGGTGGACAATCCGACTGGAGCTCATGGCTTGCTGCCATGGATGGCGCAAGGGTCACCGTATATGTCACCAACAACGGAAACGGCACGGCTGATGTGCGCACCGTCATGGCTGGCACCGATGGCAACACCTATACACAAGACTACATCGGACTGAACACCGTCACCAACCCCGACGACTTCTACTTCCACCTCACCGTGGACGGTTGCCACTTGGAGTTTGACGAAGTGGTAGGTGCCGAGAACAACTCCACTGCATTCTGGGGCGATCATTCCCAGGCATTCCGCGTACCCGTGGGACAAACCCTCACCCGTCGTTTCAAGAACTTCACCAGTGGAGGCGCCAACTGGAACAACTTCGTGATTGTCCTGGCCTCCGAGGATGGCTCATATGAGTATGGCGTGCTTCGTGCCGACAACTGGGGCTGGGGCACCGGATGGGCAGGCGAAGAACTCTCTTCCAAGTGCTGGTCGAGCGGTGGACAGGCCGACTGGGCTGAATGGCTCGCTGCCATGGATGAGGCGATGGTCACCGTCTCTGTCACCAACAATGGCGACGGTACGGCAGATGTCAGATGCGTCATGGTGGGCAACAATGGCCAGACCTACACGCAGGACTATCTTGGACTGAACACGGTCACCAATCCGCAAGACCTGTTCTACCACCTCACCATAGACGGCTGCCACCTCGTCTTTGAATAGGCGCAGCTCGTAGCTGGTTTTGAAAAACTCGGGGCAGGATGCATGTCCTGCCCCGTTTTCAATGGTTGCAGACTTGGATGCAAGCTGTTGGATTACGAGTTCGCACCCATGTCATTCACCATCATGCGCGTGAAGGTGGAGAAATAGACAAAGCATGACCCAATCAACAAAGGAAAAAGAGATGACACACAAATTGCTGCTCACAATGGCACTAGCGACCATATGCATGGCAAGTGCCGCACAGGGACCTCGCCGCGGTTTCCAGCGCGAGGCGTTCCAGACAGAGACCCCCATGGTCCACGACCCCGTGATGGCCAAGGAAGGAGACACTTATTACATCTACGCCACAGGAATGGGCATCCAGCAGATGACGTCGAAGGACCGCAAGACTTGGACGGTGCTGCCACAGCCCGTGATGACGGTCATTCCAGGATGGACGACCGACTCCGTGCCTGGTTTCAGAAACCATGTGTGGGCGCCGGACGTCATCCAGTGGCATGGGCGTTGGTGGTTGGCATACAGCTGCTCCACCTTCGGCAGGAACGGTTCGTCGATAGGCCTGCTGAGCAGTCGCTCGTTGGCTGCCAACATGTGGAGTGACGATGGCTGCATAGTGACCTCGCACGACTGGACGCGAGGCGCCGACGGGCAGATGACGGGCGACAATTGGAATGCCATCGACCCGAATTTCGTCATCGACGACAACGACACCCCGTGGCTCGTATGGGGGTCGTTCTGGGA
>Ga0247610_10002789_pt1 | contig 19788 bp, 17 predicted proteins | sample 174DNAGHGhighgp2_FD_193483 | JGI IMG/M metagenome (GOLD analysis project Ga0247610, IMG submission 193483) | Sheep rumen microbial communities from Palmerston North, Manawatu-Wanganui, New Zealand - 1742 DNA GHGhigh gp2 | ecosystem: Host-associated > Mammals > Digestive system > Stomach > Rumen...
CCAAAATTAACCTGTACCCGCCGATAAAAAACGCCGGTAACGCATGGGGTAATAAATGCGCCATTTTGCGGATACACATACCGATACGGCTTTTGAAATGCGTCAGTTGCGGCGGGCGTTCTACATATTTATTAGTGTAATGGACAGATAAAATTTGACAGTTGTTTTCTTTCAAAAAATTTTTTAATGAACGCGCCGTAAAAAAATGAATGTGTCCGACAGATTGGCGCTCGCGCTCTAAAAGAGACGGAAACAAAAACGAACGAAATGACAAATCAAGCGGCACGTGTAAGACCATAAGCGGCGCGCGGGCGGTTAATGGTTTAAGCCACGCGCCCGGGTTTTCCACATGTTCAATAACGTCTATAGCCAGTACTAAATCAAACGGACCTTCGGGCGGCTCGTCCGCACAGACAAAGCGGACGTTTGCCGGCGCATTTTTTACGGCAAGCGCGTGCGCCTGCGGGGAAATATCCCAACCGACAAATTGCGTTTGCGGCGCTTTTTTTGCCCACGCTTTGATAATATCCCCGCTACCGCAACCGCCGTCTAAAACGCGCGTTGGGCGGCCCGTTTGCACACGCGACAACGCACGCAAAATATGAGATAATTTCCACGGTGCATCCTCGGCGTGCCACGAAGGATTGTTTGACAGGTACGAACCGTCGGTATATGGGTTAGACATATAAGTATTATATGAAAAAAGCCGCTCAAAAGCGGCTTTGAAATTTTGGACCTGACGAAGACCCAACTTGCGACCTCCACAGCCGCGACGGCGTTGCCGTTCGCAATCATCACCGCCATTACGTTTGATTGCCCTGATTTGTCAGATTTGAGACAAGTTTGCGTGGCTAGTTGCCCGCATAGGCGTGCCTGAATGGCACGTCAAGGGCAAGGCAACGCAAAATTGTCCAAAGGTGGCAAATTGTTGGCCCATAAGCAAGCAAAACACAAAAATCTCTTTTTGTGTTTTGTGCCAATAACGCCACATACTAAAAAAGCCACTTCACAGAGAAGTGGCTATAAAAAGTGGACCTGACAAGGATCGAACTTGCGACCTCCACAGCCGCGACGGCACGGCATCGCGCCTGCGTCATCTTCAGTCGTTCTTGCTAGGTTCCCGCTTTCCAAAAACAAAACCCCGCTTTCGCGAGGTTTCATTTTTGAAAAGTGGACCTGACAAGGATCGAACTTGCGACCTCCTGCATGCCATGCAGGCGCTCTCCCAGCTGAGCTACAGGCCCGTTATGTATATAGTATATCAGTTTTAATTAAAAAGTGCAAACTCCATTTTAATTGATAATAAAATATTTACTGGAATCTAACCCGCTTTGCGTATCGGGCCGCCCCATGGATTTGCAAATTTCGGTAGCACGGGCAGATTTACCTGCGCGCGCCAACTGACACCAATGCAATCCCGAATAACTTGCATGACCGTATTGTGTATGAAATTCTAAATCCGGCAAATCGGGATTATAGGCAAACGCACCGCAAGCACGTTTCTCAAAACATGTATAAAAATACGTATTAGGTTTGCTTGCATCCACATGGCTATCCACATTATATGCTCCAACACTTAGTGTAAAAATTCGGTCCGACGGTATTTCAACGGCAAGTTCGTTAATATCGTTTGTATATTCGTTATTGGCTAAATAATACACCTCTTGCGCGTCCAAAATACTTTTGAGTAACGTAACGGCTTCCACCGTACGCGCTTTATTCACCGCTTTTTGATATTGCGGCAAGGCCACCGCCGCCAAAATACCGATGATTAACACAACGACAAGGAGTTCAATTAAAGTAAACCCCATTAAACTAGTTGTCATCCCCGAGTTTGCCCGTCCGGCTAGGACTCGGGGATCTTCCACGTCCCTTGTAAAACAAGGTTGTTTCTCCTCTTGCCCTAAAAACAACGGATGAGGAAGATCCCGGCACCCTGCGGGCCGCCACACCCACCGGGATGACAGATTTGTTTTATTTCCTTCTAAAATGCTCAACATTTGTTTTTTCATCACTACTCTCCTTAAATGATTCCTTTGTATCATTTATTAAAATGTAGCAAAAAAAAAAACAATGTCAAGTTTTATTTTTTCTCTGTTGGAAAGAAAACAACGCAACGACAATTATAGGTCGGGTGCAACCCGACGTAAATCAAAACCCATCTCTTCCGGCTTACGTCGGGTTTACACCCGACCTACACAAAAAGTAATGTTTTTCATACAATAAATTTATGCCGTGGTATAAAGATAAAATTTTGTGGAAGATTATAACGGTTTGCGCCAGTATCAAATTGGCAACCTTGCTGTGCTTGTATTTTTTCGGACCGCTTGGCGAAGGAGTGCTCGTGTTCCCCGATTCAATTACCTACGTTTATCCCGCACAAACTTTTTTGGCTTACGGTCAATTTTGGGAGGCCGTATCCGCCAGTCCGCTCCTCATGCGCACGCCGGGATATCCGTTCTTTTTAGCACTTGTCCAACTCCTCACAAACAATATGACGTGGGCGGTTGCCGTCGTACAAAATTTGCTGTCGCTCGTGCTTTTACTGCCCGTTTATTTAACAACGCGCCGCTTGGCCGACTTATCCGCCTCCCGTTGGGCCGCCGGGTTTTGCGCGGCGAGCGTATTATATTTTTCGCTCGCGTTTGCTGTACTTACCGAAACATTGTGTGTGTTTTTACTCGCGTGGTTTGTGTTTTTCGTCGTACGTTGGCTAGAAAATCCGCGCACACGCGATTTATTTTGTGCGGCGTTGTTGTTAGCCGCGGTGGTATATGTACGTCCGGCCGCGTATTATTTTGTACCGGTAGCGGCCTTATTTTTGGCGGCCGCCGCGTGGCAGAAAAAGTTACTCAAACAAACTCTTTTGTATTTTTTAATACCGTCTTTTTTGCTTATCGGGGCGTGGCATGTGCGCAATTTTTATCAAACCGGATATAGTGGTTTTACTTCGGTCGGAGCGTATAACTTATACATTTGGAACGAAGATTTTATTGCCAAGGAAAACCATATTTCCGTAGCACATGCCCACGAAATATTGGAAAACAACTTGCCGGAAAATTTTGAGAATTTACCCGCCAAAGTACAAGTGCAAACGTACAAAAAATTAGCCGCGCCGTTACTCAAAAAAAGTTGGAAATACAAACTGGCGCACGTTCCTTTGTGGGCGGGAAAAGTATTGTTAGGGACTAATCACGTTCACGTATCTCGGCTGATTTTCGCTCAGGCAGACGAACCGGAAAAAACACTCAATCAAACATCTGCCCTACCTAAAGCGTGGCTAAAAACAGGTACGGAAAAATTACTTTTTGCGTTGGCTTTTTTGCAAGTGTTATGCGTGGTGTTACTGGGGTTTGGCGGACTTATTTTACTTCTTAAAACGCACCCGTTGGCGGCGGTATTTTTCACAATATACATCGGATATTTTTGGGGAATTGCATCTACCTTTTTAGGTGCGTACGCGCGCTTTCGCGCGCCGTTTGAAATAGTGTTGTGCATCGGAGCGGGCATAGCGGCCGCGACTTATCTTTCACACCAAAAAATTAATAACCGATAGCCAAACTTTCAATTAAAAACGACGGAAATTTGTATTTGCGCATCTTTTCTTGCGTGATGCGTACATCGTACGATTGGCGCAAGAAACGAAAGGTGTTGGCTTGCGTGTCCCAAATACCAAAGGCGGCCTGCGGGTTTTTATCGCGCGGTTTACCGACGGCGCCGGGGTTAATCACATAGCGCGATTGTTTGGTAAACGAAATGGTAACGTCGCTTTTGCTACACAGCCCCAGCGAACAATTACGAGCGGTACCTTTCATGGAAAAAGGCAAGTGCGTGTGCCCCACAAAGCAGACGGTGCCTTCCCACAGCGGCAAGTATTTGAGAAATTGTTTCGTGCTGGTAAAATACTCTTTAATCGGGTCGGCCGGCGTACCGTGTACAACGCAAAACCCGGGCATTTGCACGATAGGCGGTAGGGCGGCCAACAACGCGATAGATTCTTTTGAAAGTAATTTGCGGCTTTTTTCAAGTGCCAAGTGAGCATCGTAATTAAAAAATGCTTCCAATTCAGGTTCATCAAGCGCCGCATCGTGATTGCCTTGCACACAAGCGAGTAAAGGTAATTCTAAAATTTTCTGCACGCACGCCTCGGGGTCGGGGCCGTAGCCGATAATATCGCCGCAGAAAATAAATTTTTCCACCCCCTCTTTTTCAAAGCGTTCCAAGCAAGCATTTAACGCTTCCAAATTGCCGTGCACATCGGTAAATACGCCGATTTTCATTACGCCTCCGCCAGTGCTTCAATGGCCTCTTTTTTCTTGACATCCTCGGGGTTAGACCTATCGGCCAAATTGACCGACATCACTTTGGATACCCCGCTTTCTTCCATGGTAATTCCGTAGAGCATCCGCGCGGCTTCCATGGTGCGTTTGTTGTGGGTCACAACGATAAATTGCGTCGTTTTGGAAAACTCTTTAATGAGATTAACGTAGCGTTCCACGTTCGCCTCGTCCAGCGCGGCGTCAGCTTCGTCCATAATACAGAACGGCGAGGGATTGTGCGTGAAGAACGCAAACAGAAGCGACATCGCAGTTAGTGTTTTTTCTCCGCCGGACATAGAGGAAATGTTGAGCAGTTTTTTACCCGGCGGTTGGGCAAAAATTTCAATACCCGTTTCCAACAAATTATCGGGTTGCGTGAGTACAAGGTCGCACTCGCCGCCGCGAAACAACGTTTGATAAATGTTTTTGAAGTGCATACGCACTTGGTCAAATGTGTAGCGGAAATTTTCGCGCGTGGTTTGATTGATTTTGCTAATAGCGGATTTGAGGTCTTTTTTAGCACTTTCCAAATCGTTAATTTGCGTTTTTAAGAAATTATTGCGCTCGGTCAACGCATCATATTCTTCCGGGGCGGTCATATTGACAGCACCCATATTTTCAATGCGCTTTCGCATCATTTTCACGCGCTCGTAATCTACGGTTTTTTCGCCGTAATTCAGTTGCGCTTCTTCGGGCGTGATGTTCCAACTTTCAAATAAATTATTTACGACGGTTGTACGTTGGCGCCGCGCGTTGGAAAGCGCGTTTTCCAAATCGTTTTTCTTAATGGTTAAGTCGGAAATTTCTTTTTTACACGCATTTAACGCGGTTGTTTTTTCGTTAAATTCTTTTTTAAGTGCTTCCATTTCGCCGCGCATTTTGTGTTCGGTCAGTTCTAACTGGGCCAACGTATCGCGTTCGCCGGACAACTTGGCTTGCGTGGCCAGTTTTTCTTCGGCCAGATGTTGTAAACGTACGTTGGATGAGGCAATTTTTTCGTTGCGTTTACCTTCGCTGTCGGTTAAACTGTTAAATTCAAATTCGGTAGATTTTAAGTCCAACTCTACATTATTCTTTTTAATACGAACGTCATAGAGTTGCGCGCTTAATGCGTTAAGTGCGTTTTTAAGCGTTTCGGCTTGGGCACGCAATTCTACTTGCGATTTTTTAAGTGTTTCGCCTTGTTGTTGGGCTTGCGTGTGGCGCGTTTTTAATTCTTCTAATTGTTTTTTAAGAGATATGACCGTCTGCTTGCGGTTGTCCACACGCAAGGTAATCTCTTGCTTACGCTTAGCCGCAAATTCTAATTCCTGTTTGAGTTGTGCAATTTCCCGTTCGGCATTCGCACGTTCGTTTTGTACCGTATTAAGGGCGACGGCGGTTTCTTGCAATTTGCCGCGCAACGTTTTTAACGTTTCTTCCGCTTTTTTAAGCGATTCGTAATTGGTAATAATTTGCGAGGATAATTTTTCTTCTTCGCCGGCGGCATTTTCCATTTCGCCACGCACGGTTTCTTCCTCGCCCCAGTAGGCCTCCGGCGCGCGGACGTTTTCCGCCCCGCCGCCTACGAAGAAAGTTTCTTGCACGGTTCCGTCGTTATAACCGGTATTACCGATAATGCAATCAATTAAATCTTCCAATTCTTTTTTATAGGTCAGTTGCGTTTTAAGGGCGTTAGCCACCACGTGCGTTTTGCTGGGCGGTACGTTAGCAAGTACAATAAATTTGGCACGCGCTTTGCCGTGTTCTTTAAGTAGCGTCACCGCGGCGTTGACGGTTTTTTCATCGGCGCACAGCACCGCATCTAAATACTTCCCAAACGCTTCTTCCACCGCTACACCCAATTTAGCCGGATATTTGAGCGCCTTGCGAAGCGTCCCTTTTACGCCGGTTAGACCACTCTTGCTGACCAGTTGTGCGCCTACCCAGTACGGGTCGTTCTTGCCTTGGATTTGAATCATCTCCAACTTGGTTTTTAAGGCGGCAGCCGACGATTTAATTGCCGATAATTTTTCGTTAAGCACGCTACGCTCTTGCTGTAATTTTTGCAAGGACGTTTCCGCGCTGGCGATATCTTCACGCGCCTTTGCATCGGCCTGTTGAGCAGTTGAAAAACGAGTAGCAATTTCTTGCAGTTTAGTTTCTTTTTCGGCAAGGCCTTGCGTTTGGACTTGACTGGCTTTTTCGGCGGCAATTAAATCTTCGTTCTCACGTTGGGCAGACGATTCTTCCAACGAAATACGGTTGGAAACTTCCATCTGTTTTTGCACTAAATTCATCAGTTCGCCCGACGCGCGTTGCAAATCGCTTTCCGCTTGGCGCAGTTTATTTTCCAATTCTTGCGCTTTAGCGGTTTGCGTATTGTAATCTTGTTGCAAGGGAGTTAATTGTGCCGTTACGGCAGCCAGTTGCTCTTTGAGTTTAGCAATCGTCGGAGCGAGTTCTTTTAAGCGGCTTTGCCCGCGTTGGGCTTCGGCGCCGGAGGCGGAAATTTGCGCGGTCAGTTCGGCCGTCAAATTGTCACAGTTTTTAATCGCTCCTTCCAATAAACCCACTTGATATTTACTGGCCGAAATTTTTTCGTTAAACTCCGCCATCTCTTTTTGCTTATGGGTTAAATTTAAGTCTAACGCGGCCGTCGCACCTTCTTGAGCGGAGATGCGGTTTTCCAAATCGTTTTGTTTGGTAACCAGCGGATCTAATTCGGCGGTGTGTTTGGCAATTAGGGCATCGGCTTCTTTAATGGAGCAAACGGAAATAGCAATTTCGCTTTCTTTTAACTCGTCGCGGTATTTTTGATATAAACGCGCTTTTTTGGCTTCGCTGTCTAACTTTTTAATTTGCTCTTGAATAAGCGCGACCGTATCGGCCAAACGAGCGAGGTCCAAATCCACACGTTCCAAACGGCGCACACATTCTTCGCGCTTGGCTTTGTATTTGGATACGCCGGCTACTTCTTCAAACATTTCGCGGCGTTGTTCGGGGGAGGCGGAAAGCACGCTCTCCACGCCGCCCTGGTCAATAATAGCATAACCTTCTCCGCCGATACCGGTGTCCAAAAATAAATCGCGGATATCGCGCAAACGGCATTGAACTTTGTTCAAATAATACTCGCTCTCACCGGAGCGGAAGATTTTGCGCGTAACGGTAATTTCATTAAAATCTAACGGAAGTTGGCGCCCGGCATTATCAAATACCATGCTTACTTGCGCCATATTTAAGGGAGCGCGTTTAGCCGTACCGTTGAAGATAATATCCACCATAGAAGCCGAACGCAACGCTTTCCAACTCATTTCCCCGATGGTCCAACGTACCGAATCAATCACGTTTGATTTACCGCACCCGTTCGGGCCGACTACGCAAGTAATACCGGGTTCAAAATCCAAGCGGGACTTATCCGCAAACGACTTAAACCCCATAATTTCTATGGCTTTTAGATACATAAACTCCCCTTATATATAGGTTAATTATACCATTTTCCCTATATAATATAGGTAAAAACCCGTTTTTTATACTATTACGCGTACGGGAAAATTCCTTTTCGAGGGAGCCCCGTCTAAAAAAAACGCTTGCAAAAAATTATTTTTTTTATTACACTTGATTTGTACGTTAGTGTACGTTAATATTAACGACTATTCCTTATAAGGAGGAGTTCAACATGGCAGAAAAAGTAGAAAAAGTAGGCTTGAAACGCGAAGAAGGTTTCTTGTACTACATCGACAAAGACGGTGATATCGCCCGTGTACAAATGGCCCGCGGTGGCAAAAAAGGCGGTAAACCGAAAAAAGTAGAAAAAACCGGTATTAAAAAAGAAAAAGGATATCTCTATTTCTTAGATAAGAAAGGTGATATCTCCAGAGCCAAAATGGTAAACGCCAAATAAGTTTACTTTTTGCAAAACACCCCGACGAAAGTCGGGGTGTTTTCTTTGGGAAAAGGAAAACTCCTGCCTGAGGGGTGTTTCTTTTGAAAAAAGGACACCTCCTGCCTGAGGGGTGTTTCTTTTGAAAAAAGGACACCTCCTGTTTGAGGGGTGTTTTTTATGTAAAAAAATAATTTATTTTCGGCGTCGTTTCCAATGTAAAACGGGACACCCGAACAAAAAGACATATTTATAATCTTTGATATTTGTTATACAAAAAATGCGTTCCAGCCCGGTTAACACCGTCCCGTTTACAACTTTCATCTTCTTGCCGCTCAGTACCTCTTGCATAAGGGCAGAAGGCGTATCAAACCCGGCGGGTTGCAAAACGGCACGGAAATCGGCGCTGATTTGTTCGGTTTGTTTGCTGCCTAACTTGAGCGAAAAAAGAAATATCTGCTTAAATGCAATTTCCAAGTAGGGCTGATAATTTGTCCACAATCTACGGGTTTTGTAAAAATCAACAAGCGCCTCAAACACTCGCGCAAAATTGCCCGCATACGAAATATCGCCACGGTATAATTTGCCAAAAACCGAGTCGGCACGTTGCACATAGTTGTACCAATACTCATTTATAAACGAAATCTTTTTTACGTACGGGGCGTACATCCAATAAAACCCGTTATCTTCAAATAATCCTTGTGTAAAACCGATTTGATTTTCGTGCAAAATCGTACGCTTAAACGCTTTGTTCCATACGGTTACGGTGGTTTGCTCCAAGAGTTCGGACGTGGCTTGTTTTTGGCCTACCTGTTTAATACGGTGATAACTTTGCGTGGGTAACGTCCAATCCAAATCAGATTCGGAAATAATGTTTGCGCCCCAACAAATCAGTTCGCAACTATCATCCAGCACACCTAAAATTTTCTCCACCGCCCCGGGCACGAGCGTATCGTCCGGGTCGCAAAATGTTACATAATCGCCGGTGGCTTGTTTGAGTGCGGCGTTGCGCGCGGCGGCAATACCGCCGTTTGATTGCCGGATAATTTTAAGCGCGGGATAATTACGTTGGTACTGCGCCAAAATTTCAATACTTTTATCGGGCGAGCCGTCATCTACACAAAGCACTTCTACATCATCGGGAACGGGAAAGATACTATCCAAACACGCGGCTAACGTTTCTTGGCTTTTATATATGGGAATAATAATAGATAAACGCATTTTTGCTCCTAGCGAAAACACCGGCTCCAAAAAATCATACTGTCCGGACCCCCTATTTTTACCAACCCAAACAGCACGCGCCAACGCAGTTGTGACAGTGCACTACAAGACGGGACTTCCTGTTTAGCCGCTTTCCACGCCGCCGTAAGTAGCGGGCGGTGTTCGCGGCGAAATTCCGGCGAGAATTTATGAAACCGTGCAATACTCCACACCACCGATTTGAGCCACAAATGCGCCACGGGTGCGTTCCACCATTTCCGCGCGCGCAACTGCGGGCCGAGTTCGGCCAAATTAGACAGTAAATCTACGGCCATTTTTTCGCTGTTGGCAGTAATGGCACCGCTGACGCCTTTGCGGTATAAGTACAATGCTTCCGGCACATACACAATATGTTTAGCCGACATAAAAGTTTGCACAATAAACGGCAAATCTTCGGCCACGTGCCCCGGGCGAAATTGTAAGTTATTTTCCAGTAAAAATTGGCGGCGCAACAATTTGCCCCACACCACCGCATCGTGATATCCGGCCGAAAAACGCGCTTGCAAAGTATCGCCGGGTTGCGTGTAAAAACGGCTGCTACAATGCGCGGCCGAACAAACCCCGTTGTCATCTATTTCCTGAAAAAAACATTTAGCGATATCGGCGTTTCCCTTTTCGGCAGCCGTATATAATTTTTCCAAATAATCCGGCAGGACCAAATCGTCCGCATCTACAAAGGCAATATAGGTTCCTTTTGCTTCTTGGATAAGGCGGTTGCGCGCCACGGCCACGCCGGCGTTTTGTTGGGTGATGATTTTTAGGCGTTTTTCCTGCGTTGCGAGTTGTTGCAAAATTTCTGCGGAATTATCGGTAGATCCGTCGTTTAAGCAAATAATTTCAATATCGGAAAATGTTTGTTTGGATAACATATCCACACACGATTTAATATATTTTTGCGCATTATAAACAGGGATAAGTACCGATATTTTTGGTTGCATAATTACTCCGCGAAATAACGCTTTTATTGTACTAAATTTCCTTGTTCCCTTGACTTTCCCCCATTTTTGACTACACTATAAAAATCAAGGAGAATTACCAAAGAAATCTAACTTTTCCCCTACGCGTGAACGCGCGAACGATTGACAGCCGCCCCCGTAAATGTTTTAATACTACTACGGGGCCAAATTCCCGTAACTGATTATGGAGGACTTATGGATATTAAAATTACGGCCAAAAACATTAAATTGACTGCGGCCATTAAGGACTTTATCAATACCCGCGTGGGCAAAATTGAAAACTTCTTGGACAACATTGTTTCCGCCCAAGTATTGATTTCAGTGGAAAAGAAAATTCACCAAAAAGCGGAAATCATCTTGCACACCGGGGCTAAAACGACTATCAACGCCAGTGCGGTAGAAAGCAACCTCTACAAAGCCATTGACGCCGCCGCCGTAAAAGCCGAAGCGCAAGCCAAGAAAATCAAAAATAAAGCCAAAGCGCGCAAAACCGCCAAAAAATCGGTCAAAATGGTAGAAATGGAACCGTTTGCCGATACGGTGTTGTTGCCGCAAACGGACGTGAAATTCTCCGTCATTAAACAAGTGGAAGTCTTGCCGATGAACCCGGAAGATGCCGCTTACGAAATGGAGCGCTTGGGATATTCGTTCTGGATTTTCTTAGACGAAGATTCCAAACAAATCAACTTAATCTTCAAACGCTTAGACGGCACGTTTGGGCTCATCAAACCGATTAAGAAAAAATAAGCCGGAGCGGCTATGGAATTTACCAAGTCCATTACCGTAGCAGAACTACTCCAAGTTAAAAGACTTAACTTGGAGTTAGTCTGCGGAAAACGTTACATCCAGCGCGAGATTACCCTGGGCAGCGTCAACCGCCCGGGGCTTGCGTTAGGAGGTCACTTGGATAATTTCCGCGCCAATTCCGTACAAGTGTTCGGACGCGGCGAATATGCGTTTTGCCAAAAAGAAAACAAAACACGTTTGCGCGCCAACATTACCAAAATGCTTAGCGAAGGGGCCGTGCCGTGTATCATTATGACGGCGGATTTAACGCCGCCCGCTGCGGTACGCAAGGCCTGTCTGGGGGCAGATGTACCTGTACTAAAAACGTCTATGGAATCTTCCGCGTTTGTGGCGGAATTTTCCCGTTTTTTAGATGAAAAACTCGCCCCCGTTACGCATGTTCACGGTGTACTTGTGGACGTAAGCGGCATGGGAGTACTTATCCGCGGCGAGTCGGGCATCGGCAAAAGCGAGTGCGCGTTGGAGTTAATCAAGCGCGGACACATTTTAGTAGCCGATGACGTGGTAGAAATTCAAAAAAGCCGCGGGCGTTATTTAATCGGCTCCTGCCCCACGATGCTCAAACATTATATGGAAGTACGCGGGTTAGGGATTTTAGACGTACCGCTTTTGTTTGGGGTTGGCTCTACGTTAGACGAAACAAAAATTGATATGGAAGTGGTGTTGACCTCGCCCACCAAAGAGCCGCTCGACCGTTTGGGTGTGGAACAAAAAACAACCGATATTTTAGGGGTGGAAATTCCTTCGTTAGGTTTACCCGTTACCCCGGGGCGTAACTTGGCCGTCTTAATTGAGGTAGCCGCGCTTAACCAACAACTTAAAAGCCAAGGGATTTTTTCCGCCAAAGAATTTAGCCAGAAAATTTTAGACAAAATGAAAAAAGGAAACGGTAAACCGTATGTCAAATGAAAAAAGACGGCTGTTTATTATTACCGGAATGAGCGGGGCAGGAAAATCGCAAGCGTTAAAAATGTTCGGCGATTTGGGGTTCTACTGTGTAGATAATTTGCCGCTTGCCTTGTTCAAAGATTTTATCAATTACGTCCGCCACAACGACGCTACGCGCGACATCGCCCTGGGCATAGACGTGCGCGAAGGCGACCGTCTCAAAGAAATGCCCGATTTATTGGCTACATTAGAAAATGATGAGTTTGCCGTTAAAGTAATTTTCTTAGATGCGTCCGACGAGTGTTTAATACGCCGTTTTTCCGAAACGAAACACAAACATCCCGTACATAAAAAACTCGTCGCGGCAATTGCGCATGAGCGCGAAGTGATGGCCCCTATCCTAAAATTGGCCCACAAAAGTATTGATACGTCCGGCTTAAAATTAGGCGAGTTAAAAGAAAAACTCTCGTCCTTACTCTCGCTTAAGCGCATGGGCGACATGCAGATTTCGGTGATGTCGTTCGGTTTCAAATACGGGCTTCCCAAAGAATGTGATATCGTTATGGACGTACGCTTTTTGCCCAACCCGTATTACGTAGCCGAGTTGAAAGAAAAAACCGGCTTGGACCCCGAGGTACAAAACTATATTATGTCATTCAAAGAGTCGCGGGAGTTCGCCGAAAAATTTGCCGATTTAATCAAATACTTAATTCCCCAATACATCAAAGAGGGAAAAAGTTATTTGACTATTGCCATGGGGTGCACGGGCGGCAAACACCGAAGTGTATTTATGGCGCACAAACTGGCAGAGTATTTGAATAAACTGAAGTTAAGTGCTTCGGAATTTCACAGAGATATAGAGGTATAACATGTTAAAAATCATTTTAGTTACGCACGGCAATTTAGCCAAAGAAATGTTGGATACGGCTTGCCAAATTATCGGCAAGCCCGCGGATGACGGTTTTGCTACCTTTGCGGTAACAACGACGGCTTCGGTGCAACAAGAGGCCGAAAAATTAAAAAAAGAACTCGCCACCTGCCAAGACGGTGCGGTTATTTTAACCGACATCTTCGGCGGTAGCGCGACAAACATTTCGCTCACAGCCAGTAAAGACTTGTCCAACTGCCACGTCATTACGGGGCTGAATTTGAGTATGCTTTTAACGGCGATGAACAGCCGTAAAAAATTATCCGCTAAAGAACTGGCGGAAAAAATTGAAGCCGACGGAAAACGTGCCGTTATCAACGCCACGGAGTTACTGATTAAAGGGTTATAATGCCGATTGTTTTTGCACGGGTAGATGACCGGCTCATTCACGGTCAAATTGTTCAAGCATGGTTACCTCAACTTAACGTAGATGAGGTCGTCATCCCGTGCACCAAAACAAACCGCGAACACCTAAACAGCGGCTTGTTGCGTCTGAGTTTGCCTTACGAGTACGAACTGACGATTTTAGAGGTAGAAAAAGTGGCGGGATATATTGCCAAATTCCCCCAAAAACGGTTGTTTCTGCTCCTGTCTTGTTTGCAGGATGTAGCCGACGCCATTACCAACGCCGTACCGCTTCGTTCGGTCAATATCGGCGGTATGCACTTTAAGGAAGGGGCACAAAAATTAGCCGACCATGTATTTTTAGATACGCAGGACCGGCGGCTGTTAAAACTGGTGCGCGACTTGGGAATTGCCATTGAAACGCGCGCCGTTCCCAACGATACCTCCCTGTCAGTAAGCGAGGTGCTACATGAGCGTTGAGTTGTGGTTGTTATGCGCATTAGCCGCGCTGTTAGAATTAGATACCACATATGCGTTCCAGTTGACGTTTTCGCGCGGTGTAATTGCCGGGCCGCTTTTGGCCACCTTAACCGGCGATTATGCCACCGGGATACAAGCCGGCGTATTTGCCGAACTGCTCTTTGCCGACATTAACCCGTTAGGGGCTATCTTGCCGCCCAGCGCAACAATCTGCTGCGCTATTACTATTGCTCTTCATTCGTTAGGTATAGAACTTTGCTATGCGTTTATCGTAGCCGTGTTAGGCGCGTTACTCTTTGTGCAAGTAGAACAGCGCATTCGCAAACAACGGGTCAAACTCTTGCCTATGTGGGAACAAAAAATTATCCAGCGCCCCGCGGCCATTACCCGCATTTTGGTAGATGAATTGGCGTTTTGTTTTCTAATCAATTTTGTATTTTTAGCGTTATTTATCGGGCTCGCAGGCGCCTTGGTATCGTGGGTACAGCCGCATATTTCCCCGCGGGCTTATTTTGCCTGTCAATTTGCTTTCATGGCCGTACCGTGGATTGGGCTGGCTTCGCTCATCCCCGAATTCCGGCTTAAAAAGAGGTAGCGTATGAAATTCTCGCAACAACTTGGTTTTTTTATGCGCTCGTTCTTTCTGCAAGCCGGGTGGAATTACCTGAAATACCAAAACTTGGGGTTGCTGTTTGTGATGCGCCCGTTTTTGGCCCGGCTGTATAAGAACGCTCCCGAAAAACGCGAGGAAGTTATTTCGCGCTATTTAGCCACGTTTAATACGCAACCGATTTTAGCGTCGTTTTGTTTTGGGGCGCTGGCTAAACAAGAGGAACATATCGCCCACGCTAAAAACTTTGCCGAAATACACGAAGAAACCCAAGCGTGGAATGTCCTTAAGCGCGGCTTATCTATTACTACTGCGTCTATCGGTGACCGTCTGTTTTGGGGGACCTTAAAACCGCTTACGCTGTTGTCGGCGTTATTTATTTGGCTGATATTGGGTGTGCATATTTTTGAAAGCACGCCGGAACTGCCGTTGCCGCAGGCGTATATTTGGGCCGGAAGCGGGGCCGCGTTCTTGGCGTTTAACGTAGTGGCTTTGGTTGTTAAGTGGACCGGCATCGGTATTAGTTACAAGGCCCCCGAAAACGGATGTTACGGGTTGACCGATTTTGACTGGAATAAAACGATTTACAATGCTAAAAAAATCGGCTTAGTGTTGACGATTGCCCTGATTTTGTTAGGTATTTACTATTACTTGCGCGAATTTCAACATTCCATAGACGTGCATTTTATTACGCGGGCGATAATTGTATTATTTTTCGTCTGTATCAGTTTTATTACGCGGCGGCTACGCATCCCAAATATGTATTTGTACTTAGCGGCGGTAGTCGTATTTAATTTAGTGTGTTATTTATAGGAGACGTATGGTACAACACGATTTGAAAATTATTAACCAATTAGGCCTGCACGCCCGGCCTGCCGCGTTAATTGCCCAGACCGCCGGCAATTATGTGTGCAGTATCTCGCTTACTAAAGACGGCGTGCGCGTGGATGCTAAAAGCATTATGGGGGTTATGATGCTGGCGGCCGAACATGGGGCCACCCTGCGGCTAACCGCGGAAGGCAAAGACGAAAAAGAAGCCGCCACCGCAATAAAAACGCTGTTTGAAAATAAATTTAATGAGGAATTTTAGATGCTTGTTTTGAAAGGAATTGCGGCCAGCCCCGGTGTAGCCATTGGTCCGGCGGTGCTACTGCCCGGGGAAAATTTCGCACTCTCGCGCCAGTATATTGCCGAGAACGAAATCCCGGCCGAAGTTAAAAAGTTTGAAGATGCCTCGCAAAAAACGTTGGCAGAATTGGACACCTATGAGCGCAAAGTGTTGGATTCGCTCGGCGCGGAGTATGCCAGTTTGATGTCCACCCATAAACTGATTTTGCAAGACCCGGCGTTTTCCTCGGCCATTACGCACAAAATAAAGCACGAGCAACTTTCCGCCCAAGCCGCTATTTTATTTACCTTGCAGGAATTTGCCGCACAATTCCAAAAAATACAAGACCCGTTTTTCAAAGAACGCCGCAATGATTTGTTTGACGTAGGCAGGCGGCTTGCCAACAATTTAACGGAAAATAAAGATAATTTTTTGGCCTCGGTGCAAAAGCCGTCTTTACTTGTGGCGCACAATTTGTATCCGTCTGATACTATCAACTTACAAGAGCACCAAATTTTAGGTTTCTGCACGGACGTCGGCGGTAAAACCAGTCACACCGCGCTTTTGGCGCAGAGTTTGAACATTCCGGCTGTCGTCGGGTTATCCACCGCGTCTAAAGATGTGCACGCGGGCGATACGCTTATTATTGACGGCGAAAACGGGCTACTTGTTATCAACCCGGACCGTTACACGCTGTCCAATTACCGCAAAATCCAGCGCGACTTAAAAAAGACGGAAGCGTTGTTAAAAACGATTAACCACTTACCCGTTATCACGCAAGACGGACACCCGGTTAAACTGTTTGTTAATTACGACCCGCGCACCGATAAAAAGGATAATAAGCACCTCATTACCGACGGTCTTGGCCTCTTGCGTACGGAATTTATTTTTATGGGAACGCCGGTTGCTCCGTCGGAGGACGAGCAGTATAACCTTTATCTGGCCACCGCTAAACGCTTTGATATGCGCCCCGTTACCATTCGCTTGGCCGACTTGGGCGCCGACAAAATGCCCGATTTCCCGCTAGACGAATTTGACCAAGACGAAAACCCCTTTATGGGCTGCCGCGGGATCCGGCTTTTCTTAAAAAACCCGGAATTACTGCGTACGCAACTGCGCGCCATTGTGCGCACCGCGTGCGAAGTACCCGCACAACTGGCTATTATGATTCCCATGGTATCCTCCGTGGAAGAAGTACGCCACGTGCGGGCGGCCTTTAATAAAATTTTGGAAGAATTTGCCGCACAAGGCAAACGCCCCGTCAACAAAATTGCGCTGGGTGCGATGATTGAAGTGCCCTCGGCGGCGATTGCGCTAGACGGTATGATTGGCGAACTTGATTTTGTATCTATCGGCACGAACGATTTAATCCAATACCTAATCGCGGTGGACCGCGTCAACCAAGAAGTCGCCCATTTGTATGACCCTTGCCATCCGGCGGTGGCGCGCACATTAAACCTGATTATTCAAACGGCACACAAACGCGGGAAAAAAGTAAGTATCTGCGGCGAAATCGCTTCTGATACCAAAATGTTACCGTTGTTACTGGGGCTTAATGTAGATGCCTTATCTGTCACGCCACGTATGTTTTTACGTGTAAAAAACAATATCCGCAGTTCCAATTTTGAGCATTGTTCCGACCTCGCCCAAGCGGCTCTGTTAATGGGCAGTTCGGACGAAATCCGCAATTTAATTGAAAAGAATAACGAAAATGAAAATCCGTAATTTTTCCATTGTAGCCCATATTGACCACGGCAAAACCACCCTGTCCGACCGTATTTTAGAAGATACGGGCACCGTCCCTAAGCGCAAAATGCAAGCGCAGTTGTTAGACGGTATGGACCTGGAAAGAGAGCGCGGCATTACCATTAAAGCCAAAGCCGTGCGTATTGCGTATAAAGATTATATTTTGAATTTAATTGATACGCCCGGCCATGTAGATTTTTCCTACGAAGTCGCGCGATCGCTCCGCGCGTGCGAAGGCGTGCTTTTACTGGTAGACGCGTCGCAAGGCGTAGAGGCGCAGACGGTGGCGCACGCGCATTTGGCGCAAAGTTTGGGACTCAAAATTATTCCCGTGATGAACAAGGTGGACTTGTCGCAATCGGACGCGGATGCGTCGGAAGAACAGTTGTGGGATATTTTGCGCGAGCCCATTGAAGCCGAGCGCGTCAGCGCGAAAACCGGCATGGGAATTGAACATTTGTTGGACCGCATTATTGCCGACGTTCCCGCCCCCAAAGGCGATGCCAAGGCACCTTTGCGCGCGCTCATTTTTGATTCGTATTATGACCCATTTCGCGGAGTGGTAATGTATATCCGGCTCGTGGACGGCAGTATTAAAGCGGGACAAACGATACAATTTATGTCGTCGGGCGCGACATACAAAACAGAAGAAATCGGGTTTATGACGCCCAAACAACTCCACAAGTGCGACGTACTTTCCGCCGGCGAAGTGGGCTATTTAGTCGCCGGTATTAAAGATATTCACCAAGTAAAAGTAGGCGATACGGTTACGCTGGCCGAACGCCCCGCCACAGAGGCCTTGCCCGGATATGCCGAGGCCAAACCCGTCGTGTTTGCGTCCATTTTCCCGGTAGAAACGACCGATTTTCCGCTCCTTCGCAAAGCACTTGAAAAACTCAATTTGTCCGACTCGTCTTTTCACTACCAAAGCGAAACATCCAAAGCGCTCGGCTTTGGTTTTCGTTTGGGTTTTATGGGCATTTTACACATTGAGATTGTAAAAGAGCGGTTGGAGCGCGAGTTTAACTTGTCGCTGATTGCCACCAGCCCTAACGTCGTATATCACGTTAAATTCACGTCGCGCAAATCACACCCGCAGGAACTGGCCGCCTTGCCTGATGCACCGGATGACCCCGGTTATAAAATTATTGATAACCCGGCCAATTTCCCGCCGCACGGCGATATTATTGATATTAAAGAACCCGTTATTCATATTACCATTGTAACGCCGGTGGAATTTATGGACGGCGTGATGACACTCCTAAAAGAAAAACGCGGGACGTTTCTAAATATGGACCACTTATCCAACCAGCGCGTCATTATCAAGTACGAAATGCCGATGGGCGAAATGGTAATTGATTTTTACAACAAGTTAAAATCAGTGTCCAAAGGGTATGCGTCATTTGATTATGAGGTGGCCGGCTTTAGAAGTTCGGACGTCGTTTTAATGGAAATTTTACTGCACGGCTCGCCGGTAGATGCGCTTTCCGTCGTGGTGCATAAAGACAAAGCACAAACTATGGGCCGCGCGTTGTGCGCAAAACTCAAAGAGCTAATCGGACGCCAACAATTTGAAGTAGCCGTACAGGCCGCCGTCAACGGAAAAGTGATTGCGCGCGAAACCATCCCTGCATTTAGAAAAGACGTTATCGCCAAGTGCTACGGCGGCGACATTACCCGCAAACGCAAATTATTGGAAAAACAAAAAGAAGGTAAAAAGCGGATGAAATCTATCGGCAGTCTCAATATTCCGCAAGAAGCGTTTGTGGCAATGCTCAAAATTGACGAGTCCTAGCCGGACGGGCGTGATGCCTAAAACCTCTTACCGATTTTTGCACAAACTTCCGTTATATGGTTTGTATATTAGTCCTGTGATTTACCACAAAATCAAAAAGAACAAGATCCATACGTACCCGTAGAGTCTGAGCCAAATGTATTGGTTTGGCACAAGTAACCGCAAAGAGATTTGGATAAATTATCCGTTTTGGAAAACCAACATATAGTTCGGCTGAGATAGTATTTTTCCAAATTAAACGAATAATGTTTATCGCGGCAATACAAAGAATCTTTGGTTGTACTGGAATTTCCCAAGACACAAGTGAAATCATTATAATCCATATTTTTATTATTGTTACTTAATTGTCCGCCGGCGGGCATTTCAATATCTAATACCGTCAGATCATTTGAATATTCTCCATTGGCCATTTTATAGACCAACTGTGCATTTTCAATACTTCTCATAAGCGGCAACAAACGGTTTACCCGCGCTTTTGCCACCGCCAACTTATACTGCGGCACGGCTACCGCCGCCAAAATGCCGATGATTAAAACAACCACTAATAATTCAATGAGCGTAAATCCGCCCGCCTCGCTCGTCATTCCGGAAATTTGTAATCCGGGATATAGCGAGGCGGAATGTCCACCCACCACTATATCCCGCATAGAAACACTGCGGGATGACGAGTGGTGGGTGTTCGGG
>Ga0247610_10002790_pt1 | contig 19784 bp, 21 predicted proteins | sample 174DNAGHGhighgp2_FD_193483 | JGI IMG/M metagenome (GOLD analysis project Ga0247610, IMG submission 193483) | Sheep rumen microbial communities from Palmerston North, Manawatu-Wanganui, New Zealand - 1742 DNA GHGhigh gp2 | ecosystem: Host-associated > Mammals > Digestive system > Stomach > Rumen...
TACCGCCGTCCAAGGCGTTTGTCCTAATTTTTTAGCTCCCGCTTGCAACGCCACCGTTTTATGACCCGGAATTTTTACTTGCAGTATTGTTTTTTGGCCTTGTGTTTGCCAACTGTCAAATTCCTGTGCCGAAGTACCCAACACGTCCCAAACGATTTTGCCCGATAACTGCGCTTGCGTTTGCCCTAATAACTTAGCCGCGGCCTCATTATGCTGTCCGATTTTACCGTCTTGGTCTACCAGCAAAACCGCCACGGGCAATTGCTCAACAAAGGCCAACATATCGGAAGAAACAGCGTGCAAAAGATTGTTGGAAGGGTCTTTTTTTGAAAAAAACGAAAAGATATTTTTGGGCATAGTTCTTCTCCGGACAAGTGAGATACTCTTACGGTTATATATTACATAAATTCCGCCCGGTGCGCAACACAACTGCCGAACGCGCGCATAATCGCGTGCCGGGCATTGGGGTTACTAACCTTATTTCAAACTGCAAAAAATATACCCACTTTCCTAAAATTTGCTAGCATAAAGAAATGAAAAAACACGTCATTTTGTTTTTAGCGTTGGGGCTATTGTTAGCGGCAGCCCCGTACAAACCGGAAACGCTGCGTCAAAACGCGCAGTATCTATCTACCGAAGTCCCGTCGGTGGCAGACACTTGCCCCGGAAATAATATCTACACGCCGTTCTATTGCACCAAACAACAAACGCCCGGCTATACATGCTTTGACGTGGAACAAGTCCAAGGCGACCCCGTGGACAAAGAACGCTACACGTTACTGGACCAAACTATTACTACCGAACCCGTATCTGCCGAGCCACCTTGCCCGATGACAGATCTGACTTGTGAAAATTTCTTGGCCGCGCTTAACTACAATTTAGATTTTTCGTGGTTTATTGCTAATTTTCCCTCGTCGTCATTTCCGGAGTGCGGCAAAACCTATTCTTGCACACGTATTGCGTGCTTACTGGCCCAACCGCAAAGCACGCAAGAAAACCCGCTTTCCCAAAAACTATCGTGCGTGTTCAAAAAAAATCAGACGTTTTTTATCGGCGCGGAAATAACTTGCCAAAACAAAAATAAACGTACCGCCAAATAGGAACAGACATCCTAAACTGCTATAATACTTATATGGTGTGGATTCATCTTAAAACCCTTTTTTCGTTTCGTTTTTACCACCGGCTTACGTTAGCCACCCGGTGGCAAGTGGTGGGTTTTTTGGTGTATTTGTGGCTACTTTCTTTACTTATATTTTTTACGTTTGCAAACGGTTTTGTGCAAAAAAATCTGCCCGCGTTTTTGAAAAATTTTCCACAAGTTACGTTTGAAAAAGGCGTGTTGACCGCCCCTACAACTACCGTCTATGCCCCCTTGCCGGGAAGCGACTTCAAACTGGCCTTTGACGCAACGCGCCAACCCCCGCCCGCCGCCCAAGAATTACTGCGCGAAAATATCCTGGCCTTTGTATCGGCAAACACGCTGTATATGCCCGGCGCAAACGGCGTACAACAACGCATCATTCCCCCCACACTTTCGTTTACCACCACGCAAGAATTTTTAACAAAACACGCTGATTTTATCGCCGGAAGTGTTATCGCCACCGCGCTCATGGCGGCGTGCTTTTTGATTCCGTTTATTATGCTGTTTGATTTTTGTTTAGCCGCGTCCGTAATTACGTTTTTTTCGCTCTGGACACGCCGGCTTTTACCGCGCACCGTGACCGTGCGTTGGGCGGTATTTTTGCAAGGGCCGCTGGCGGTCTTGTGGTATGTGCGGCTGTGGTATAATATCCCGCTTTTTATGTGGGCACAAGTTTTTTTATGTATCATTTATGTGCAACAAATTTTTAATCTCATGGCGGAGAATGACAAATGCGTATCAAACTGATTCGTTCCTTTAGTGCGGCCCACCGCTTGCCCGACTATCAAGGCCCCTGCCACGACTTACACGGCCATACGTGGAAAGCCGTTTTTGTGTTGGAAGGTCCCGTCAAACAAGACGGTATGGTGTGCGATTTTAAGGTCGTTAAAAAACTACTGGACGGCTTTTTGCCCGACCACAAATTTCTAAACGATATCGTACCGAACCCAACGGCTGAAAATTTAGCGCAATTTTTATTTGACAAAATTGGTGCGGAACTTAAAAAGCAAAATTTAACCTTAAAAACCGTTGAAATTTGGGAGAGCGACAATGCCGCAGCCGTTGTGGAAGGTTAGCGAAATTTTTTATTCTATTCAGGGGGAAGGCCGCCACACCGGAATGCCGGCTGTATTTTTACGCCTTGCCGGATGCAGTATGGGTTGCGAATGGTGCGATACAAAATATGCTTTTTCCGGCGGGCAAGAAATGAACAATTTACAAGTGCTAGTGGAACTGGCGAAATTCCCGTGCAAGACGGTCGTAGTTACCGGCGGCGAGCCGGCCGAGCAAGATTTACCCGCGTTAATTGCCTTGTTAAAATCGGCGGGGCATATCGTGCATATTGAAACGAACGGCGCGCACGATTGTGATATCAGCCGGGCCGATTTTGTATGCGTTTCGCCCAAAAAATACGTCAGCGAAAACATGCTTAAAAAAGCAGACGTTATCAAACTGGTTGTCAACGAAAAAACCGATTTGGAAGATTTGAAAAAATACTATAATTACGAAAACGAAAAAACAACTATTTATTTACAACCCGAAAGCAACAAAGAGGAGAATATCGCCCTATGCGTAAAACTGGCAAAAGAACATCCGTCCGCACGACTAAGCGTGCAACTGCACAAACTCATAAACATCAAGTAACCGAAGAAAAAATGTTGCAAAACATCCGCGAAATGCTCGCCTACATTGGCGACGACCCGTCGCGCGAAGGCTTACAAGAAACACCTAAACGCATTGTCAAGAGTTGGAAAAAACTTTTTGGCGGCTACCAGCAAAAACCGCAAGATGTACTCAAAACTTTTGTAGAGGGCTCGTGCGAAGAAATGGTGGTACTCAAAGATATTGAGTTTTATTCTACCTGCGAACACCACTTGCAACCTTTTTTCGGCACGATTAGCATCGGATATTTACCCAACGGTCGCGTACTCGGGATTTCCAAACTGGCGCGGCTGGTGGAAGTATTTGCCCGCCGCTTACAAATTCAGGAAAAACTCGTTGCGCAAATTGCCGATAGTTTAATGGAAACACTCCACCCGCACGGCGTTATGGTAGTGTGCAAAGCCAAGCACATGTGTATCAGTTCGCGCGGTATTGAAAAGCACAACGCGGTCATGGTAACAAGCGCCATTCGCGGGGCATTTAACAAATTAGAAGTACGCAGCGAATTTTTGGAAATGATTAAATAATATGGTCGCACAACTTTGGGGAATTATTAACGCTACGCCGGACTCGTTTTATGACGGCAACCCGCATAACACGTTAAACGCGCTTTTGGCGCGCGCGCAAACGCTCGTGCAAGACGGCGCAGACGTGCTAGATATCGGCGGCGAGTCCACCCGTCCTAATGCTTCCCCCGTTAGCGAACAAGAAGAACTCGCCCGCGTATTACCTCTCATCAAAGCGTTGCGCGCGCGCGACGCAAAAATACCGCTTTCATTAGATACGCGCCACGAATCTGTGGCGGCAAGAGGGCTTGAAAACGGTGCGTGCATTATCAATGATGTCAGCGGGCAACCGTCAAAAGAACTTTTTTCACTCGTCAAAAAACACGATGCACAACTTGTCATTATGCACACGCGCGGCACGCCGCAAACCATGCAAACGCAAACCGATTACACCGATTTGCTGGGTGAAGTAAAAGATTTTTTAGCCGAAAAAATTTCGCAAGCGCAAGCGGCCGGACTGACCAAAAATCAACTCATTATTGACGTGGGTTTCGGCTTTGCAAAAGACCGCGCACAAAATTATGACTTGCTAAAACACTTAAAAATTTTTAAGAATTTAGGAGTGCGGTTGTTAGTGGCATTGTCGCGCAAGAGTTTTTTAAGTCAAGATAACGACACTCCTAAAGACCGTTTGCCGCAAACACTTGCTGCGCACTTAATAGCGCTGGAGCAAGGAGCGGATATATTACGCGTGCACGATGTTAAAGAAACACGCCAACTGATTACTTTTTACAACGAATGGGAGAACGCAAAATGAAAAATGTTCACTTAACCCAATGCGGACAATTTACCGCCCGACACAGCCACGACGGTCTGTTAAACGAGCCCGCGCACGAGCACCATTTTTCCTACCAAGTTACGTTTTATGGTCCGCTTAACGACGAGGGTTTTTTAATTGATTTTCGCGAAGTACAACAATTTTTGCAAACACATATCAATTCGTATTTGGAACACGCCGATTTGAACGCACTTTTCCCTTATCCGACGACGGAAAACCTTGCTATTTGGATTTTTGATGCAGTACACACGAAATTTGCGCAATTGGTCCGCGTGCGTGTAATAGAAGCCCCCGACCGCTGGGTAGAATATGCGGGCGAAACTGCCGCGGCCGGCCCGGACACACTCCCCGCCTACGAGCCCATACAGACCATTGATTTATCGCTCCCCACGCCGGAAGAAACGGTAGATCCTACCCAAGTTCTTATCGGAATTGGCAGCAATATCGCTCCTGCCAAAGAAAATGTAGATCATGCCGTTGCGGCGCTTTCGCAAGTAGGCGAAGTAAAACAAATCTCTCCTTATATTGTTTCCAAACCGGAAGGATTTGCGAACCAACCCGATTTTGTCAACGCCGTTGTGCTGTTGGAAACCACGCTTGCGCCGCTTGCGCTGTTAAAAAAATTAAAAGCATTGGAAACACAACTTGGCCGCGTAAAAACATTTCCCAACGGGCCGCGCGTCATTGACCTGGATATTTTATTTTACGGCGATAAAATCGTTTTTGAGGATGATGACAATTTTCCGCTTTTTATCCCCCACCCGCGTTTAGCCGAACGCGAGTTTGTATTAAAACCGCTCTCGTATTTAGTGCCGGAGTTGGAACACCCGCAACTTAAAAAACCCATTTACCGCCTCTACCGCGAACTGATGAAAAAAAAGGGTACACCAACTTGCAAGATATTGTAAAATATAAGGGTCAAGCCGTACATCTTATACAAGGAGAAATCAATGAAAAAAGTAATGACTATTTTGGCAGTCGCCTTGTTTTTAGGAGCCTGCCACTGCACGAAGTGCACCACCACGCCGTATCGCTCTAACACATGCAAAACGGCCGTTTGCCAAAAGCACCACCACCCGAAAGGATGCCAATGCAAAAAATGCAAACAAGAAGGTTGCTTTAAGCCGGTTGTAAAACAAGCCCCGGCACCTGCTCCGAAACCGGCACCTGCTCCGAAACCGGTAGCAAAAGTAGCCGACGATGCCGCCTTAGCCGAAGTAGCCACGGTAAGCAAGAAAGCCGACAACAGCGCTGTATTATCTTTCAAAGAGCCGATTAACTTCGGTCACAACAGTGATGTGATTCAAGATGATTCTCTTACTCAAATCCGCAAAACGGCCAATGTACTCAAAAAATATCCCAACGCCCATGTGCGCGTAGCGGGACATACCGATTCGCTCGGCAACCCCGATTACAACGTGGACTTGTCCCAACGCCGCGCCAAAGCAGTGGCCGACCAACTGATTAACAACGGAGTTTCCGCGGAAAACGTATCTTTCATCGGATACGGTGCCGCCCGCCCCGTTGCTACCAACAAAACCAAAGCCGGCCGCGCCGCTAACCGCCGCGTGGAATTGGAAGTAACGAACAAATAAGTTACCGAAATTCGGTTTAGAGATGTAACAACCCCGCCCAAACGGGCGGGGTTGTTGTTTGTTAAACAGTTTTACAAGTTAAGCGAACCGCAAACTTTCCGACCAAGGTCGGTATGGCTATCACACGACCATTTCCCGGCATAGGGTTTCAAATCATCTAAACTTGGATACTGATAAATTTTGTAAATTACAAAATCTGTATGACCGCTACAAGAAGAATAATCGGTATTATGGTCCGGGCAATACATGGCCTTAACTGCACCAAGAGTAAAATCAAGCACGAAATTATTGCCACATCCCCAACTGGTATTTCCCGGGTGGGTTTGGGTACAACCGGTGAGTTCTATATCCAACGGATTATTGTTAGTGCTAATAACCACATACGTTCCGTTAGCCATATAATAGGATTCCTCGGCTTGTGCAACGGTTTTCATTATCGGTAACATAGTGGCTACCCGCGCTTTGACTACCGCCACCCTATACTGCGGGAGCGCCACCGCCGCGAGTATGCCAATGATGAGGACTACGACTAAAAGTTCAATAAGCGTAAACCCGCCGTTGCCGTTATTAAATGAGGGTGTCATTCCGTACTTGATACGGAATCTTCCACGCATGCCGTTTCGCAGCGGCAACAACCACAACAAACGTGGAAGATGCTGAATCAAGTTCAGCATGACAGCACTTTTATTTTTTACTACACCCTTTCCATTTCTTCCTAAACTGCTTGACATTTCATTTTTCATATTTTTTCTCCTCGCCGCACTTATATCCCGCATACCAACACTGCGGGATGACGAAGTGCGGCCTTTTTAATAAATTTTCCCAACAAATAAAATGTAGCAAAAAAAAAAACAATGTCAAGTCCGGTAGAAAAAAGTACAATATAAGTACCTTATTTACAAGGAGATTACCAAAAAATGAAAAAACTAGTACTGTTGACAGCGGCAATTTCTTTACTCGCCGCTTGTACCACCCCCGGTAAACGTACTGCTTGGGGTGCCGCCGGAGGCGCAGCTGTAGGCGCTGTGGCCGGGGCTGTCATCTCGCACAACACGGGTGGCAAAAGTGAAACGGGTGCTATTATCGGCGCGCTCGCGGGTGCTTCCGCGGGTGGGTTACTTGGAAACTACTACGATAAACAAGCCAAAGAATTGGCCGCTATCGCCGATGTGGTTAAAGGCCCCAACGGAATTCAAGTTTATCTGAAGAACGATATTTTGTTCTCTACCGGTAGCTCGGAACTTTCGGCGGCTTCGTTGCAAACACTTTCCGACCTTAACCGCGTGTTGAAAAAATATCCGAAAAACCGCATTGTGGTACAAGGTTACACCGATTCCACCGGTAGTGATGCTATCAACAACAAGTTGTCCACCGCCCGCGCCAAAGCCGTGTATGATTATTTACTGGGCACCGGGTTGAAAACCTTGAGCATTAAATACGTGGGTTACGGTTCGTCCAACCCGGTAGCGTCTAACGACACCGCCGAAGGCCGCGCCGCCAACCGCCGTGTGGTATTGGCGATTACCGCTAACGAAAAAGACTTACAATAATAGTTTTGAAAAAAACTGTTTCGCCGGAGCGTTTTGTACGCTCCGGCTTTTTTACTTTACCGTCGGGAAATACCGCCCCAAAAAAGGTAGAAAAACTTTGCATAATTTGGTATGTTATAAGTATGGAAAACACGCGGCTAAAAGCACTTTTGAAACTTCTAACCGGCGAAACAGACGCCTGTAACGGTTTGCTTCGCAAGGAGATTGCCGCCGCCTTACAGCAAGACCCCGTAGGCGTAAAAACCGCCCTTGCCGAAGAATTTTCCGCCGACACGCCGTTACACGTCATCCACGCGTTAGAAGAAATCTATTGGGATGAACTGGCCCAAAAATTATCGTGTTTTTCCGCTAAAATCAACCCCGATTTGGAAGAAGGGTTGCAACTACTCGCGCAATTTACCGAGCCGGGCTCGTCGGCTACGAACATTACCGTTGCGTTAGACGGGGCGGCGCGTGCGGTGCGCCCTGCGTTGTTAAATGCCGCGGGGTATGCGGAAATTGCCCACATTTTAGGACATTACTTTTTTGACACGCTCGGCTTCAAACCGTTGCCCACTATTTTGAACGTACAGGACATTTCGTTTGCGCGCTTTTTACGCACGCGGCGCGGCTCGGGCTTGTGCGTGGCGTGTTTGTATGCCGTCGTAGGCGCACGATACGGACTAGATATTAGTTTAGTAGATTTGGCGGGCCGCATTTTAGTTTACTTGCGCGATTTTCAACAAGACCAATCCTTTTTTATTGACCCGTTGGATAACGGCAAACTGCTCACAGCGGAAGATTGCCGCGTGTATTTGGAGTCTCGCCAGTTGGCGTGGAACGACGAATTTACCACTCCTCTTTCGTCGCGTCAAATCGTGCGGCGCTTTATTGCCAATATGATTTTTGTGCTTAATAAAGTACACGACACACGGCGGCTTTCGTACTTGCGAAACTATTTGGAAATTTTGAAAAACTAAAAATATCCCGCCGAAAAGCGGGATATTTTTTTCTTATACTTAATATTTTTTATTGTTGCGCGGCCAAATATTTCTCTAAAATGGCCGCCGCGCTTTTTACTTTATCCGCGCAAGTGCGGTGTTGGTAATAAGCGTCGGTGCGTTTTTCGGGTGTCGGTACAGACGGGCCCGCGGGCAACCCCAACAGTTCGCGACAAATAATAGAGCCGTTTTCTTCCTTAAAGCGCAAACACACTTCTTGCACGCGCTTATAAAATTGTGCTTTGGCAAGTTGGTCAGTCGGGTCTTTGGGCGCGTATTTGAGCGACAGCGCCATACACATCCCGCTGACCGCGCCGCATACTTCGCGTTGGCGGCCTAACCCACCGCCGAAACAAGCGGAAAGGGATAATGCCGTTTTTTGGTCTATCCCCAGTTCGCCCGCAAACGTGCAAAACACCGCTTGTGCGCAGTTGTAACCGTCTAAAAATAATTGTTTGGCTTGTTCTGATTTGCTCATATAAGTATGATAGCATAAATGAAAACGCTATGGCATGATCCACGAGTTCACTGCACACCCGTTCCCGCATGATTGTTGTCCGGCCCGCATAATTTTCAAGCAATAGTCGCCCGCATTACGGGTAAAAACCGTTCCATACATTTTAATTTCCTCACAGTAAATTTTTCCTGTAGATGTACCGTAAACAAATCCGGCCCCTTGATAAGCATTTCCTGCCGGATGCCCAATTATAATATATCCGCAGTTGTTTTCCGTTGAAATTTGCACGACCCACTCGCCGTTGGTATGATTATCTACTGTCTGATAAGAATAAAAAGAACCGCCCGGCACAAAACCCGCCGGTAAATCTACCGACAATTCTTCAAACGTCGTAGCATATTGTCCGTTGGCTAAATGGTAGGACTCTTGCGCTTGCCCCAGTGTTTTCAAAAGCGTTAACGCTTGCGTAGCGCGCGATTTTTCTACCGCCTTATTATATTGAGGCAGAGCCACGCTGGCCAAAATGCCGATGATGAGCACGACGACAAGCAGCTCAATAAGCGTAAAACCGGACTTATAACCCGCGCTATATCCCGCATGCGCCCGTACGGCGAGTACCGGGATGACGAGCGCGGGGGGAAAGCCGTTGTTATTAAAAAAAGTTGTCGTCCCGGCAGAGCCTGTCCCGCAAGGTTGTAATGCGGGATATAGTCCGGAACCTTCCGCTTGTTTCATACAATAAAGTTGTTGTTCCTTATTTAATAACGACTTTGCAGAAGGAAGATCCCGGACAAAAGATTTCCGGGATGACAGATTATTATTTGTATTTTCTTTTTCCATAAAAATCTCCTTTGCTACGTTTATCATTAAATAAAATGTAGCAAAAAAAAAAACAATGTCAAGTTTTATTTTTTTTAGAACTTACCATACAGGCGATGAGGGCAAAAAACAGAGCGATACATTTTGTATCGCTCTGCTATCTGTTAATAAAACCCATTACAACACTTGTTTTAACTCAATGGGCAAGTCGGCCTTGTCCACGATAACGACACTGTGCGTATTGATTTTTTTATCCAATCCAAACACACTCACGCGGTACGTTACCAACCGTTTGCCGCCCTCGTCTTGCACGGAAACGACGTCAAACACTTTATCGGGCAAGTTACTTTCGGACTCCAACACCAACAAGTGTTCTTTAGCAAAATTTACTTCCGGGTAATTGCCGCGCGCGCGCCGCTTAAACTGGCGGTAATCGTCTAACGATTTAATGAGCGTGGCCTTGACCGGAAGTTCTATCATGGAAATTTTTGTATCGTCCGAAGTAGCCGCCGGCGTTTTTTTGACCGGCGCTTGAAGCGCCACGGTAGCGGTTTCGTCCAACGTAACAACCGAGCGCGGCGCGTCTTTTTCTTCGTCGGAGATTGTCATTTCGTCGCCGTGTTTAGGTAGCACGGTTTGCACCTCCGGCACGTCTATTTTGGACAGTTGCGACGGCACCGTTACTTGCTGTGCCTGCGGCAGCGGCGCCTGCGCGTCTGTAATATCCGGCGCTACCGCCGCGCCTTCCATATCCGCCACCCATACCGAAGAACTTATTCCCCCCACTTCGGACAGTAGCGCCTCATCGGCACGCACTTGCCTCGCGTGCCAAAAATACATGGCCACCGCGCCTGCCACAAAACAGAGCGTACCAAACATCACTTGTTTGCCGATTTTCGTTATATTCATTTTGTTTTCTCGTACTTGGCCGTAATGACCGAGCGCAACCCGCCGCGCGGTGTAAATACGCCCGTTACGGTGGCGCGTTTGGGCTGACAGGCCTTTACGACATCGTCTAAAATTTTATTGGCAATATTCTCCATAAAAATACCCATATCGCGATATTCCAGTAAATAATACTTCAGCGACTTGAGTTCCAAACACAGTTCGTCCGGAATATATTCTATGGTAATCGTGCCAAAATCCGGCAGCCCCGTTTTTGGGCAGACGGACGTAAATTCCGGGAGTTCAATTTTGATATCATAGTCCCGCTTATACTGGTTAGGCCAGCATTGTATTTCCGGCAAGACCGCATCCGCATTTTTGCGGGCGTGGTCGGAAGTGTAACCAAAGTCAATATCGTTGTTTTTCATTTTATTTTTAATAACCTCATTGAATTAAAAAATATAATTCCTACAATTACCAAACTTCCCCCCACCGGCCAACGCCAGTCGGGTTGGTGTGGGGCACTGTAAAATAAAAATTCTACCCAAATTAACCCCAATAGAAACGCTAACACCGCATTGGTTAAACTTGTTTGGCGAATTTTGCGATGGATAGTCAGCAGCATAGCCAACGGGTATAAATCGGCGCGGGAAATGATTACATCCACCCAATTAGCATACACGTTTTTGCCTGTTTCATACGCAATAGAAACGTCGGCTTTTAATAATGCAATAATATCATTAAACCCGTCCCCTACCATCACTACTTTTTTACCCAACTCCCGCAAATTACCGATAATTTCCGCCTTCGTTTTGGGCAAAACGTTCGCGCTGTATTTTTCAATACCCAGTTCCTCGGCTACGGCCGCTACGGCCGGCTCATTATCGCCGGAAATAAGTAAAATTTCTTTCTTTTTCTTCTTCAGATAATTCACAGTATCCTGCACGCAAGGACGTAACTTATCTGTCAACACCAAATACCCTAAATAGACGTTATCTTTTACCACACACACGACCGTATGCGGCGTTTGGTAAATTTCTTTAGGTAGCGTAATACCTTGTTCCTCTATCCACGGAATGCGTCCCGCCAAAATGGTATGTTTGCCACAACGCACCCGCGCGCCCATACCGGGGAATAATTCTAACGAGTCGTTTTTCGGTGCTACAATTTGCCGGTCCTGTGCGTAGGCGTTAATCGCCGCGGCAAACGGCCCTTCGGCTTGTTGTTCGGCACACGCGGCGGCCTCTATCAGTTCCGTTTCTTTTTGTTTATTTACCGGATAAACTTGTGCTACCGTTAATTGTCCGTACGTCAACGTACCGGTTTTATCAAAAAACACCGCCTCCGCCGCAGCAAACGAAGCAAGGGCGTGGTAATTTTGAATATAAATCCCGTTTTTACGCGCAAACCACCGCGCAAAAAACACCGGGAAAATATCCGCAAACAACAACGCTAACGGCGCACCGAGCGCAAATACAACCAACAACACTCCGCTGTTATACAACCACGAAGAAATCCCTTGCTCATATAACAGTAACCCGTATTTTAATCCCGCCACTGCCACAAGGGCCACTAACGTAACGGCCGAGTAAGTTTCCAACGGGGAGGAAAAATGACTGCGGCGCAGTTCGCTATTTTTGACGGCCTCCACCACGCTCATCAACGTACAAACCGGAAGCGGTTTTTCTACCCGCACATAAATCACTGCCGATTTATTAACCGTTCCCGCATACACGCTATTGCCGGATTGTTTATAAGCCGGCACGTGGCTACCGGAGATAAGTTGCTCATCTACCGACGTTTTCCCCCGGACAATGACCCCATCGCAAGGGAATCTTTCGCCGGGTTTTACACACACTTCGTCGCCGGGTTGCAATTCTCCGGCGAACACACGGCGTTCGTTACCGTTTTTACAAAGCCGGCCGGACTTGGGTAAAAAATCGTCTATTTTTTTAATATAAACTTTGACCCCTTCCCGTTCGCGCACCCGTCGGGTTTGTACCCACAAAGCCAACGTTAAAAAGAACGATACATATAAGTACAACTCCGCCACCGGGCCCACCACAGGGACACGTAAAAAAGTATGACAGGCCGAGTACAAAAACCCCGCATATACGACTAAACTAACCAGTAACGCAAATCCAATACGCCCATGGCTTAAATCTTTTAGCGCACAGCGTACAAAGACAGTCGCGCAAAACAGCGTATTGATAAGTACCAGAATAAAAAAACTGATTTCCGAATATCGCACCGCGAGCAAACACAACATCAACCCCGACAACACCAACGATAAATAAAAACGGTACGCAAACACCTCAGACGGCAGTTGCAAAGCCGAGGGGAGATACAAGTTGCGGACCGCTTTTGGCTGGGTCATACAGATTTAACGCGGGAAAAAACGGTTTGCCAGCACGCGCGAGCGGCCTTCTTCGCTTTTCATCAGGCGGATTTTGGCTTCATAGCGGCGGGCGTGGGCCGGGTCTAACTTAAGCGCAACCATATAGTTCGCCGTGGCCGAAACAGGGTCCTCTACCGAGAGCATATCGCCCATCAGTTCATAGGTGGGAGCATACTGGTTAGACAGTTCTTTTGCGCGCGCCAACATACCTAAAGCGGCATCCGTTTCGCCTTTGCGGAACAACAAATCGCCCATATAGTAATACGGGAGTGCGTACGAGGGTTTTAATGTAATTGCTTGCTCTAAATCAGCATACGCTTCGGCAGGATAGTCCATTTTGATAAACGAACGGGCACGCTCCAAATAAGCGCGGGCATCAGACGGGTTTAAGGCCAACAGATACGTCAAATCTTCCACCGCATTTTCATACTGTCCCATATCGTAAAAGGCAAGGGCGCGGTTTAATAAAAGCAGTTCGTTACGCGGGCGCAAGCGGGCGGCTTTGTTAAAATCATCCAGGGCTTCTATCGTACGTCCGAGGCGGTAATAGGCAATCGCGCGGTTCATACGGGCGGTAAAATAACGGGGCTCTAACATCAGCGCGCTGGAGAGCATATCCGAAGCGTCTAAATAACGCCCCATATCAATGTAAAGTGCGCCCAAATTGTTATACGCTTCGGCGCCATTGGCATTGAGGTCCATAGCCTTCAAATAATCCTGCTCGGCCCGTTGGCGGTTTTTCTTACGTTCTTTAGCATCTTTGACAGGCAAACGTTCCCACAACACCCCGCGGTTAAGGTACGCGGCAAAGTTATTGGGGTTTTGTTTAATAGCGCGGGTGTAAAGTTCTATGGCCTCGGTCAACTCTCCTTGCGAAGTAGCCAAACGTGCTTGCTTAAACGAGTCTTTGTCCGAATTTCCACACGCCGCCGCGAACACGCACATCAATACACCTAAAAATAGTTTTTTCATTTTTCCTCCCGTTTCGGTTTTATATGAAAAATTAAAGAAATCACAAATAAAGTGCCACCTACGGTAATGGCGCTGTCGGCCACGTTAAACACGGGCCAAACCAAAAAATCTAAAAAGTCCACCACATACCCTAATGTTATTCTATCATAAAGATTACCAAATGCACCCGCTAAAATCAGCACGCTACCCCATTTGACCAGTTGCCCTTGCGCGCAAAGTTCCTTCCAACTGTGTAAAATATAGCCGATAATGACAAGCATTATCACGATTAAAAGTCTGTTCGCTCCCTGAAACGAGCCAAATGCCGCACCCGTATTTTCCACATAATGTAAGTGGAAAAAGGGGAACACCACAACGGCCCCGGTTGCTAAAAACGTCTGCGCGAGCACTTTGCTTACCCGGTCAGCCGCGAGCACCAACGCCAACACCCACAACACCGGGGTATTGGCCGCCGCCCATGTTTTTAATGTTTGCCAAGTTTTACGCACCAACGGGCTCACTCTCCTCTACCGACATTCCCTCACGGGTTAGCACTTCTTCACACCGGCCGCAAATATCGTGGTGAGGATGTGTGCCCACATCTTCTTTCCACTGCCAACAACGGGCACATTTTGTTCCCTTGGCGTGGACGACTTCCACGGACAATTCTTTGCCGCCGTCTGCCATTTCCACGGCCGACACAATGGCAATTTCCGGCCATAAGTCTTTGGTTTCTTCCAAAAATTTCCGCGTTTCTTCGTCGGACGTTTTGAACACTACACACGCCTCTAACGACGAGCCGATCACGCCTTTTTGCCGCGCTTCTTCCAACGTTTTCTGCACCGTTTCACGCACTTGGCGGATACGGTTCCATTTTTCTTCCAATTTCACGTCAGGCACGAGCGAAGCGTTTGCCGGCATATTGGACAAAAAGATACTTTGCGTGAGCGTGCGCCCGAGCGCGGTTTTGCGTAGTTCCTGCCACGCTTCTTCGGCGGTAAAAGATAACACCGGGGCCATTAGCTGCAAGAGCGTGACCGCGATTTCGGCCAGTACCGTTTGGGCACTGCGCCGGGCGGGGGCGTTGACGCCTTGCGTATAAAGGCGGTCTTTAGACGCGTCTAACATAAACGACGATAAATCTAAAATACAAAAGTCGGTAATCGCACGCATAGCCCGGCGGAAGTTAAATTCCGCATACCCATTGTGGACTTCTTCAATCAGCGCATTTAAGCGGCCGAGCATATATTTATCCATTTCGGTTAAATCTTTAGCGTTCACGTGGTGCAACGCCGGGTCGTAATCGGACAAGTTACCCAGTGCATAGCGCACCGTATTGCGGATTTTACGGTACGTATCAATCGGCCCTTGTAAAATTTCTTCGCTAATGCGCACGTCGCCTTGATAATCGGCAAACGACACCCATAACCGCAAAATATCCGCTCCGTATTTATTGATGACATCTTCCGGGTCCACGGCATTTCCTGCCGATTTATGCATCGGACGGCCGTTACCGTCTAACACCATACCATGTGTCAAAATCGTTTTGAACGGCACGGTATTTTCCAACGTATAAGACGGAATATACGAACTTTGGAACCAACCGCGGTGTTGGTCGGACCCCTCGGAATAGACATCCGCGGGGAAATCTAAGCCGCGGTCTTTGAGTACCGCCGCCCACGACACACCGGAATCTAGCCACACGTCTAAAATATCGGTTTCTTTTCTAAATTCGCGGCAACCGCATTCACACGTATAATTTTCCGGCATGAGTTTTTCCACCGGGTCAATAAACCAAAAGTCGGAGCCCTCTTTCATCGCGCGCGCTTTGATAAATTCAAACAACTCATGATTTACTTGCGGTTTGCCGCATTTTTTACAATATAGCACCGCCACCGGAGTGCCCCAAAACCGCTGGCGCGATAAACACCAATCCGGTCTTAACCCAATCATAGCGCGCATACGTTCTTGTCCGCCGGCGGGATAAAATTTGACGTTTTGTAAATTATCCATTAACTTTTGGCGAAGTCCGTCTTTGTCAATGGACATAAACCATTGCTCCGTCGCGCGGAAAATAATAGGGTTATGACAACGCCAACAATGCGGATAACTGTGTACGATTTCCTGTTCTTTGATAAGCGCGCCGAGTTCGTCCAACTTTTTAACCATTAACGGGTTGGCCTTAAACACGTGCATCCCTTCAAACACGCCCGCGTCTTTGGTATAGCACCCTTTTTCATCTACCGGGCAAACGGTTTCTAACTTCCATTGTTTACCGGCTTGGGCGTCTTCTTCCCCGTGACCGGGCGCAATATGAACAACCCCGACGCCGGCGTCCATCGTTACAAAATCGGTCCAAATGACCGGGTTTTCTTTGTGCGTAAGCGGATGATAGTATTTCATACCGACGAGTTTTTCACCGGGCACGCGGCCTACTTGTGTGCAATCAAGGCCCGTGTTTTTCAAAAATTCTTCCGCCAGTTTTTCCGCTACGATATAATACTCGCCCGTTTTATTATCTTGCAAAATAGCATAATCTTCCGTATTGGATACCGCGGCGGCAACGTTGGCGGGAATGGTCCACGGGGTCGTCGTCCAGACGGCTAAATTAACGGGTTTGGAAAAATCTAAATCGCCCAAAATTTCTTTCGTAGGGCTCACTAACTTAAAGCGCAGATAAATAGACGGCGACGAAATATCCTGATATTCCGTTTCCGCATCCGCTAGTGCGGTTTCACAATGCGGGCACCACGTAATGGTTTTTTGCCCTTTATAGACGTATCCTTTTTCAATCAGGTCCAAAAACGCACCGACCGTAATTCCCTCGTACCGCGGCGACATGGTTAAATACGGGTTATCCCAATCGGCCTGAACGCCTAAACGCTTAAAACCTTGGCGTTGCAAGTCAATAAATTTAGCGGCAAATTCGCGCGCCCGTTTGCGGAAAGCGGGCACATCGGTAATGTGTTTTTTATCTTGTTTAAGTTCTTTTAAGAGCGCTTGCTCAATGGGTAACCCATGGCAATCCCACCCGGGCACATAGGGTGTATAGTGGCCCGTCATCGCGCGCGATTTTAAGATAATATCTTTAATGGTTTTATCTAACGCGTGACCGATGTGAATTTTGCCGTTGGCGTAGGGCGGCCCGTCGTGAAGAACGAAATGTTTGCCCTGCTCGTTTTTTTTGAGCATCGCTTCGTAGAGGTTAATAGATTTCCAAAAGTCTAAAATTTTAGGTTCTTTTTGCGCCAACCCCGCCCGCATCGGAAAATCGGTTTTGGGCAACAAAACCGTATGGGAATATTTATTTTTTGCCATGGTATAAAACTCCAATAAAGAATATTTCTTATATTATAGAAAATTTTACGCGCGTGTACGAGAAGAAATAAGCCGGGAAGTTATTCTCCGGCTATTTTGTGCAAATAGGCGTGGAGTTTTTCTAACGTTTCTTTGCTCACAGCGTGTTCCATTTTGCACGCATCCATATCGGCGGTTTTAGGGTTGACACCTAATACTTGCGTCAAAAACCGGCTTAAAATGGCGTGGCGTTTTTTAACATCTTCGGCGGCGCGGCGGCCTTTAGCCGTCAGTTTAATTCCGCCGTACGGCTCGTGCACCACGTAGCCGTTTTCGGCAAGCAGTTTCATGGCCCCCGTTACGCTGGGCGTTTTGACACCGAGCAAATCGCGAATATCGCTCACACGCGCCAGCCCTTGTTCGTTCGCGCAGAACAAAACGGCTTCTACATAATCTTCCATATTAGCGGATAATTTCATAGTAAGTAGTGTAACATATTTTTTTGATTGTGTATGTGTCTATCCGCAAAATAAATAGTATAATAGACATAAGTTGTTATTATAATATCAAGGAGGGTATATGGACATTCACGCCTATACCGCGGACTTTTTAGAAGCCCAAGAAAAGAAAGACCCCGGCCAAAAAGTATTTCTTCAGGCCGTTAAAGAAGTAGTCAGCACCTTGCACCCGGTGTTGGAACAAAACCCGGTGTATATCAAAGAAAAGATTTTGGAACGCCTCGTAGAGCCGGAACGTATTATCAGTTTCCGCGTACCGTGGCAAGATGACAAAGGCGAAATTCACGTCAACCGCGGATACCGCGTCCAGTTCAACAGCGCCATTGGGCCGTACAAAGGCGGTATCCGTTTTCACACGTCCGTCACGCAAGACTCGCTGAAATTTTTAGCGTTTGAACAAACGTTCAAAAACAGTTTAACCACCTTGCCGCTGGGCGGCGGGAAAGGCGGAAGCGATTTTGATGCCCGCGGAAAATCAGATGCCGAAGTTATGCGCTTTTGCCACTCGTTTATGAACGAACTGTACCGCCACATCGGTTATCATACCGACGTACCCGCCGGAGACCTCGGTTGCGGTGCGCGCGAAATCGGTTATATGTTCGGCCAATACAAAAAACTGACCGATGTTTTCACCGGCACCTTTACCGGTAAAAAACCGAATTGGGGCGGCAGCTTGTTACGCCCGGAAGCCACCGGCTACGGCGTAGCGTACTTTACGCAAAACATGCTTGCCACCAAGGGCGACAGCGTCAAAGGTAAAACTTGCATTGTTTCCGGTACCGGTAACGTAGGCATTCACGCCATTGAAAAACTGACCGAGTTGGGCGGCAAAGTCGTCGGGTTTATGGACTATGACGGCAGCGTCTATGACAAAGACGGCGTAGATGCCGAAAAACTCGCTTTCTTAAAAGAACTCGTATTTGTCCGCCGCGGCAGTTTGAAAGAATATGTCAAAAAATTCCCGAAAGCCGAATTTAGACCCGGCAAAAAAACGTGGGATATCCCGTGCGATATCGCCTGCCCGACCGCTTGCGAAAACGAACTGCACGGCGACGACGCCAAAACCTTACTTAAAAACGGTTGCAAATGCGTGTGCGAGGGCTCCAATATGCCTTGCACGCCCGAAGCCATTGAAGCGTTCCAAGCCGCCAGAATTTTGTACTCCCCCGGCAAAGCCTCTAACGCGGGCGGTGTAGCCGTGTCCGGTTTGGAAATGACGCAAAACTCTATGCGCCTGTATTGGACGCGCGAAGAAGTGGACCAATACTTGCACCGCATTATGAACAGCATTCACAACAGTTGTTTGGAAGCCGCCGAAATGTACGGCATGAAAGGCAACTATATGGCCGGCGCGAACATCGCGGGCTTTAAGAAAGTCGCCGATTCTATGCTGGACCAAGGGTTGGTATAACGGTTTTATTGAAACCAAAGCAGTGAAACACCCCCCGCAATTCCCTGCGGGGGGTGTTTATAAAGGCAATCAGTCAATTACATACTGTATGTACGTACGCTATTCCCTTCCGTTAGTAATTCGCCGGCTTTCATAATTTTTTGGCAAAATCCGCCGGCTGTTCCCGTATAATAGTTATACCACTCCCGACAAGACCATTTGCCCGTAGTAGAATTAACAAGCAACCCACATCCTTTATATTTACCTGATATAAAATAGGCCCAAACGCTTTGCTCACCTATACGAATTTCAAACAAATCATTATATGCTTGTAAAGAGTTCTCCGTGATTCCTTCCAGCCGCGTTCCTTCCGTAAAATCATCTAAACCGACCGCCAGTTCAGCAATTTCCGTAGCCCGTGTTCCGTTTGCCACAAAATAGGCTTGTTGGGCATTTGCCACACTGCGAATATATGTTTGCATATTGGACACGCGACTTTTCCACACGGCTTTTTCATACTGCGGCAAGGCTACCGCCGCCAATATACCGATGATGAGTACCACGACAAGTAATTCAATGAGCGTAAATGCTGTATTATTAAACAAGCATGTCATCCCGGAAGAGCCTGTCCCGCAAGGTTGTAATGCGGGATATAGTCGGGGATCTTCCACGTCCCTTGTAAAACAAGGTTGTTTCTCCTCTTGCCCTAACAACAACGGATAAGGAAGATACCCGACAGAAAATTTCGGGTATGACATACTTTTTTTATAACGACTTCTTTGATTTTCTATTCTCAT
>Ga0247610_10002792_pt1 | contig 19770 bp, 23 predicted proteins | sample 174DNAGHGhighgp2_FD_193483 | JGI IMG/M metagenome (GOLD analysis project Ga0247610, IMG submission 193483) | Sheep rumen microbial communities from Palmerston North, Manawatu-Wanganui, New Zealand - 1742 DNA GHGhigh gp2 | ecosystem: Host-associated > Mammals > Digestive system > Stomach > Rumen...
AAAGCGGCAAATGACGCTATAACAAATTCACAGGCGAACGCACGGAAACATGTTCAGTTCGGATTATCTAAACGCATTGAACGCAAAGTCACAGGCTATGGCAAGTGAAGAATACGACAAGGCGTTCAACAGATACGCACAGGACAAATCACAGGCTTTACAGGAACAACAGTTCAACGCAAACGAAAACCAAAACGCCTATAGATCAAAAAGCGACCTATATAAAACCCTTATGAATCAGTTGGGGAACGATTACAACACCGACACGACAAACTGGCTTAACGGCATGGGCGATTATTACGGCGGCATGATTAACGCAAATAACGCCTACACAAACGGCTTGGCGAATGTGAACACATCATTGGCAAACGCTTCTTTGTCAGAAAACAATGGCGTTGCCGACATGCTCAACTTCGCCCTCAATACATTCAATTCTGTTATGGCTGGATAAGGAGAAAATTAAATGCTTGGAAGTTGGAATTATTCATTAAACACATTGAACCCTGTTCAATCTCAAAACCAAGTCAAATTCGACAATGGTGCTTTACAGAACCACCAAAAATCAGGTGACGAAAGACAGGAAATGCTGAACAGCATTAAGACCATGCTGGATTATAACCCGAATTTGGATACTTCAATGGCTGACGAAGAACTCCCAGAATTTGAATCGGAAGAAGTCAAGAATGAAGTGGCGAAACAGTTGCTCAATGGCGAGGACTTGGAAAAACTCAAACCAAACGACAGTTCTACACACATAAATTTCGACCAAAGTTCACTTGACAACCACCGTCAAAATGGATTGAAGGGAACCATTAAACAAATGCTCATGAATATGGGCGGTGGCTTGATGGCATTATAAGGGGGCAATATGGCTTTGAATATAGAATGGCAGTTTCAAGACCCAATAGATTTTTCAAATGTTCTTTTAAAGAGCCTTGAAAACAAACAGAAAACCTATAACGATATAGCGAAAAACTTGGGCGAAGGGATTCGCAACACTCACGATTATTTGCTTGATAGGGAATTGGCAAATTTGATGGAAGGTCAAAACGGAACATCACAAGAGCTGAATGATACCGATTTAGAAAATCAAATCGCCATGAACAGGGCTAGACGAATAAAGAAAGACAACACGGCACAAATACAGTGGAATTGGCAAAAGAACCGTGAAGATGCCGAAAGACAGTTCCAACAGAACTTGAAAAACTCGAACGCAAGTCAAACACGAATGAAAGTCAATGGAGCCGCAAACGACATTAGACAAAAGCAAATTTCAATAGCGAACGACTTTAGGCAAATGACAGCGACCATCGACCCATTCCAAAGAAAGGCGTATGAAGACAAAATCTTGACTGATTTAGACCAAATGAACATGGCTTATGAAACATTGGCTAGGGCGTACACCCCTGAACAGTTGGCAAGTTTCGGACTTTCCGACATGAACAAATACACGAATAAGGTTAAAGAGGCTATCAAGAAAGGAAAATTCAGTGCTGACGCTGATTTCGCAAAGGTCGTGGAAATAGAAACGGAATATGAAAAACATGTTCGTTCAGGCGACTTGACAGACGAAATGAAAAGTTCAATGCTCACGCAGTTGGAACCTTTGATTCAGAACAATTCAAAAGAAGCATTCGCTCTCAAACAGAAAATTTTAGGTGGCGAAACTGAAAAAGAAACATTCACAAGAGAAACGAAAGCAAACGCACGCTCAAGAGCGATCGGTGCTGGCAACGAAAAGGCGGACGCAAACAAAATGTCATTGGATGAACTTTTAAGCAAATGGCCTTTGACCAAATACGAACAGAACGCACTTGAAAAGCAATACAGTCCAAAAACTCAAAATGACGATGCCACAAAATATAAGTCCATGAGCATTTCAGAAAAGAAACTTTGGAAAGCTCGAAACGAAAACAAGTTTAATTATTTAAGAAATAAGGGGCTAATCTAAAATGGCTACAAATAAGGAAAATCTAATCGATGAACTTGTTGGAACAGCCGTTCTCTATGAACCACAAAGCGATGAAGAAAAATACTTGATGGACATCGCCAAACAGTTGGAAAATCTGTCCGATTCAGAATTGGCGAAATTCATTGCTGTAAATAAAGAAGGTCTTTCGAAGTATTTACCGCATGATGCGACATTGTGGACTTTGGCAAATTCAAAAGAACCAAATTGGAAAGACAAGGACTTGGATTTGCCGGCTTTGTTCAACGACAAGGACATTCTCTATAAATGGAACAATCCAGACGAATATGGCGAAGAAAGAATTGCTGAAATCGCCAAGCAGAATGGGATCCCGCTTCCGACATTGAAAGCGGAACTTGAAAAACAGTCGCTCATTCAATCCAGAAAGGACAATATGTGGCCTGAATGGGCGTTTGGTCATAAAGTGATGAACCCAATCATGAACATGGTTCAAGAAGTTTTCACCCCTCGACTTTATGAAAAACGACTTCGTGAAGGTGTCAATGCCGACTTGTTCACAGACAAGAATGGCGATTTCGACCCAAGTCTTTTGCTTGATGTCGGTGAAAACGCCCTATATGCTGTTCCATACGGAAAGGCCGCTGGAACAGCTATAAAACCAATCGGCACGATGTTAAGGGCGAATGGCAAAAAAGGTGCTGTTGCTCGTGGCTTAAATTTCGCCATCGAGAATGGGGCAAATCCTTTCATTATGGAAGGTTTGGACGCTCTCGCATACGATGACCCAGAAAACGACCGTTCATCTTTCAATGTTGGAGATGCCCTTCAAGGGACAGGAACGAACATTGGAGCCCCAGTTTTATTAAAGGGTGTGCCAATGGCTATTTCACGATACAGAAGTGGCTCTGGACGCCCAGACCGTGGTTTACTCAAATGGCTTTATGAAATTGGCGAAGGTGGTGCCGATGATGTCATGGCGAAAATCAGGGCGAACAACAAACGATTTGACGAACTTCAAGAAAGGGCTTTGGCGTTCGGAAAAAGCGATTTGGATGAAGCCGAAAAGGCGTTTCTCAATTCATACCCACGAAACAAAATAAACGATGAAATCTTGGAACAGATTTTTGAACAACCAGGCAAATCATTCAAGGAAAAAGTCGGTAATTACCTGAACACATTATCCGAAAATGAAATGAAGGTTTTGAAACTTACAGATGGTAATGGAGAAAACGCAAAGAAGACAATCACCACGCAAACGACAGAAAATAAAGTTCCGCACGAAACAAGGGCTAGAGAATCCGCAGACGAAATTTTAACAGCTTTGGAAAACTCACCATATAAGGAACTTAACGACAAGGGATTAAAAACAAACAAGAAAATACTTCAAGAAAATTCTGCTAAATCATTTATCACGAATAAATACGGTGATTACGGTTATGAACAGGATAAAAATTCAAACATTCCCGGAATAGGCGTTCTTATAAACTTGATACAAGAAGCCAAACAAGAAAAGGCGGAAAAAGAAGCTAAAGAAGAAGCCATTAAGCGTTATAAAATCAAAATGATGTTGGGGGAATAGCATGGCGACAAGTAGCGAATACAAAAAACTTATAGAAGGTTTTTTGGGTGGTTTGCTTTTGGCGGCTGGTCGTGGAAATAGCAAGATTTCCAACATGCTACCGTCAAACAAAAAATCCGATTATACACATAGCCTTAATTTCTCTTACTCAAATCAGGGCTATGTTCCAAACAGTGTTTCCCAATGGCTCTATTTTGACAAAGCGAAACAATCACAAAACGCAAGCGGAACAAATGCGAATGAACCACAAACGCAAACAGGAACTTCCGTTTCTTCAATGATAAATTCAAGTGGTGGAACAACACCAGCGAACAATGAAACGAAATGGGTGTTTGTAGCAAATCCAATGTGCTGTGAAAAATGCTTGGCGTTAAATGGTCATGTAGAAACATCGCCAACAGAACCGAAATTTTACGGTCATGTTCCAAATCGAGAAGGGCGTTATAACTGTAAATGTCATTGGTTAAGGTTAAAATAAAAAATGGTGCTTTTAATTAAGCACCATTTTTTATGAAATGTTTATAAGTTATTACAAACAACTTGTTGCCAGATTTATCAGATTTCGCAACCTAATTTTCACCCTAGAAAAAATTTTAATTTGTACTGAATTTTGGGGTTTACAAGTCAAGTCCTTAATGTAAATTTTTCCTTACAAACGAATGTTTGTTCAACCAACAGAAAGGAAAACATTATGGATTTCAAAAATCTTATCACCCCCGAAATCGAAAAGGCGATACACGAAACGCCCTACGCAAAATACGATGGCGTTCCGAACAACAAAAAGAAAGTTATCGCCCATTACTCAATCTTCAAGATTTTTCCCGAAAAGAAAATTATCGGCTTTTCGAACTGCCATTGGTTCGTTTTGGAAGACGATGACTTTGACACGCCTTCTGAAAATTACCACAACAATTTTGGAAAAGTTGTTTTTGGTGCTGTGGATTTGGGAATGGGTCTTGAACTTGGTTCGTTTTCTCTTGACGAACTGTTCGCCATGAACGATAGCAACACCCATGTTTATCGTGACGATTCCTTTGAACCATTGACGAAGACAATGGGCGAACTGATTGAAACCCTCGACATTGAATGGATGGTGTAAAATGGTGAAATATACTCTCATCGGTGTAAATGGAAACGCCTTTTCCATTATGGCGTATGTGTGCGATGCTCTCAAAACAGAAAGGGAGAACATGGAACTCGCCACTGACGAATACGAAATCATTAAGGCGGATTATCTGAAAGACGCAATGTCGGGCGATTACAACCATTTGCTGTGTGTGTCGTTCGACATGATTGAACGAATCAACCGTGACATCGGCTGTGAAATTTCTGACGAAGACGAAATCGTCTTGACAACCAAATCCAACCCCTAACCAAAAAGGAAAACTCAACATGAAAAACTTCAAAATCACATTCACCATTGAAATGGCTGACGATGTAGCCCCCATTACTGTTGGTCGCATCGTTTCGCAAATCGAAACTGTCGCCTATGGCGAACTTGCGAAGGTTGGCGATTTCAACATGAACACTTCTTTCGGAACGATTGGAGCCACGATCCCCAAGATTTCCATTTCTGAACGCTCTCTGGAGCATTTCAAGAACGAAACCGCATCTAACATTGGTCCCGTTCCCCCTGTGGAACCCGAACGCAAGAAACGCCGTCGCCGTCGCACCAAGAAGGAAATTCTGGAGGGCAAAAAGTAATGGTCAAGATTGGCGACAAAATCAAAATCATTTCGATGAATGGCGAACCCCAATATGCTGGCAAAATCGGAACTGTGGAACACATTGACGATATGGGTCAGGTTCACGGCACTTGGGGTGGATGTGCCATCATTCCGGGTGTGGACGAATACGAAATCATAACCAACAACAAGGAGCAGGAAAATGCCTAAAAGAAGAGAAACTGAAAATTCTGTAATGTTCGACTGTCTTGCGGTCACCCATGTGGAAGTCTTCCCATTCATGGATGGAACGAATCTCGGCCATCTTAAGGGTTTGGCATCCATCGTTCTCAACGACCAACTTCACATTCGTGGGCTTCGCATTAACGATGGCGAAAACGGCCTTTTCGTGGGTTTCCCATTTGACCCCTTCTATAAAGGCGAGGATTTTCGCTCTATCGTGTGCCCAATGACACGCCAGCTTCGGGAACACATTGAAAATTGCGTTTTGGAGAAATACCAAGCCGCAATAGCCAAATAGACAGAAAATCCAACCAATACACCAAACCGTAGCCATTGGCTACGGTTTTTTTCGTCAGTATTTCGTTTCTAAGGGCTTTTTCTTGTTTCGTGGTGGATTTATCCACCATTTCCCCAAAATGGCTCCTTGGACGCTCTACTGCCCATCTCTGGTTCTATACATACATCGTCAAATGTTTATCTGAATGTGAGGTGAAAGAATGAAATCCAGAAAAAGCGGTCATGGCGTTTTGAACCATCGAAAGTCTGTTGGCTATGTGAAACTCCCAACGGTCGAGCGAATAGACGAGATCCTGAACAGCGACTTCGCCCAATATGCGGAAATTCGCATATTTGCGACCGAATTTGTGAATTGGTTTACCGCAAAATATGGGTGTTCGATGGTTTCTGCCTACAGAATGATGAACCAGCTCGAACATGTCTATGATTATCGCTTTATCAGGTGGTTTTACGGCTAAAAAATCATCGTCTTGAACCTGATTTGGGGGTGTATTTGGCAATGCTTCCAAATAGGCTAAATGGTCAAAAAATGACAAAAATCCACCCAAAAGGCAGCCCCTATATATTGTGTTTCTAAAAGCGATTTTTAGCATAAAACCACAATATATAGGCATAACTTTTTGTAAGAAAAATAGGAAAACCCCTTGAAAATTTTAGGAAATTTGCTATATTTTACAGGTATTCAGGAGCTAAAATCTTGAGCAAAATTGCTAGGGGTTAAGCTCATAAATACCATAGAGAACAAACGCCACTTGAGCCGTTTAGAATGGGGATGGCAAGGTGGAATTTAACAAAAAAATCAGTTCTTTTTACGGCGTCCAAGCACGCCTATTCGATGATGTGCTTGGGTCGGGAAAAGGACATTATTTAGGAGAAATGCCGATGAAAAAAATGCGGTAAAAAAGCACAAGTCTCATATAGAAGACGAAAAACAAACCGATTGGTGAATGGGTGTATTTGCCCCACGACCGTTCTGGACTGCGAATATGGAACATCCTTCCATCAAACAGAAAACATAGGCACGAAATTGCTCCCGTTGAACCTACATTCGACAATGAGCAGAGCCTTATATCTGTTGTCAAATTACCACGCAGTTAAAAATTTTGACATAAGTACACATGTACAATCTAATGGTAAATTAAACTTTCTTAATTTATCTAATAAGGGTGTATGTATCGCTAAGTCAAAAACTCCAGACGGAGTTCCCGACCCCGCAGACGAAACCATAACTTCACACATAGAATTATCAGAGCAAATCAAGCTATTTTGTCGTGGTCGATTTATCGACACGCAGTGTTTTCCTGCTATCCGAATTCCCCCGACAGAAGATTATCGCTTACGATGGCACTTGAATTATGCCTATAATTCTGTATTCGTGAATTGGTTTAACCTTCAGGAAATCTTGAAGCATTTTGCTCCTGATTACCCTGTAATGGAACTTGAGAACAGCGATGTCATAGCCACAATCAAAAGACACATGGCTATAATGTCACCGTCTAGCGGAAAGTATATAGATGGAATAATCGAATATACTTATACGCAACAGTTCTTTGAAGAATCTTTGCGATTGTTCAAGAAAGTGTATAAAGACCTGAATGTTCTTAAGGGGTGGATGTTGGTTGCTCAGCGTTGCGTTCATAACGATGATGACGATGGGAAACCTAAAATCAAAATTCACTTATATGGTCAAGCAGGGCGTGAGCGACTTTATGAAAAAGTAAAGTCGTGGAATGGCGTGTATTCTCTTGAAATACCGATCTTGACAAAAGAAAAGTTATACAAGTGGTATGCGACAGAAAAACGCAAGTGCGTAAAGGAACTTAAAAGCAAGTTGTCGCCTTATTTCGTGACACGGAAAGGGTTGGGATGCTCAACATGTTTGGGCTTGCGACCCTTCGGATAGGGTCGGCTTACAGAACCTTTTTGAGTCCCTTTCCCAACAAGTGAAACGAAAGAAAGTTCAACCTGTCGGTGAAAAAGAATGTGAGCAAGTCAAGAAAGAAGTAATCGCTTATCTTGACGAGTTCGTGAACGCTATTGGCGACCAATCGGACGCTATAGCGTATGTTAAACAAAATAAAAAAGGAGAAAGATAATGGAATACAGATGGCTCAATGTATGGGCGAAAGTATATGGGAATCAAACCTATATCTTTTCAAGCTGTCGTGATATAAATTCCGCATATTCTATGCGGTGATACCTACGACCAGTTCGGAAAGGCTATGGGGTTAAAAGCCAAATTCACTGAAATCACGAATAGATGTCAATCGTCAAATAATCCAAGTGCCTTATGCGTAGATTTGGATGAATTTGATTTCGTCGGTGACATCGAATGTGCTGATGTGAATGAGTGTAGAAACTTCCATCGTTTGCTGAATGTGGTTTTCAAGCGTTATTATATTAACGATTTCGGTGGTCCCGCTTTGGCGAACTGCCCGATTGGAGATATAAAGAAAATGTTTGAAATCATACTTCAACAAATGAGAAAGCCTGATTTCAACATCGTTAAACTGATGGGCATTATAGACGGCAAATTTAACGATCCGTCCAATAATACCCCCGGTCAAATCTACATTATTGACAATATAAAAACGGTCAAAGTAGGAGCGTCGCATGATGCCCTCCAGCGTTTCAGAAATCTAAAAGCCAATGGCGAGATTTTCCCGAATGCGACTTTGGTCGTGGTCTATAATGTTGCCGACCAAAATGGATTTGAGGCAAAAGCCCAAGCCATTCTAAATGAACATAAGGCTCAAAACCCCGTTAAGGCTCTGAATAGAAATCCGCAATGGCGGCTTACTTGATGAGCATTTCAGTTGTAATTGGGCTTATGCGTTTGGCGAGATTGAAAAGAATCTTGGTTCTGAATACATATATAGAACGATACACACGCCACCTATTATATAGGCGTGGGTGTCGCATATCATCAAATCACAATACAGAAACAGGGCGATTGTTCGTCCTGTTTTTTAATTCTCTATTTCAAATACATCTTCAAACCATTTTCGGAACTCGTCTATCTTGTTGAAAATACATTTGAGTTCTTCAATGGATTTTGAATTAACAGCATTATATAGGTCGTCTTGATTGGCTTCTGAAACACATTCGACACTTGAAGACAGCTCGCAAAGTTTATCAACCAATGTGCCGGACGCTTCCAAGTGTTCAGGCGATTTAATGCGACCTGACATCAAATCGTCTATGTCCGCTTGGGCGTTCTCTAAGAAGTCCGCTTTGTTGAGTTCTTCGAATTCGTCTTCGTTCATTTTGAAAGCGTTGCCTAATTATATTTGGTCATGGAACCGCGTATCCCAGTTTAATCCTAAAAGTAGAAATGAAAATAGATTTTTTCGACACGCTTTCTTCAAATGTCATTCGTTGACACAAAAAAATTCTATTTTTGCGAAAAAGGACTGATTATGACGAAAAAAATTGCTCAATTCATTCAGGGTGACTGTATTGAAGAAATGAAGAAACTGAAGGAAAATTCAGTTGATTTGATTATTGCGGATCCTCCTTATTGGAAAGTCGTGAATGAAAAATGGGATTATAAATGGAAAACGGAAGCGGATTATATAGAGTGGTCGCTTGAATGGATTTCTGAAGCTGCGAGAACATTGCGTTTGGGGGGCAGTTTTTATTTGTTCGGTTATTTCAGAACATTAGCCCTATTGGTTCCACATTTCGAAGAGATGGGACTTGAACTTAGACAGCAAATAATTTTAGATAAGGGAATGAAAGCCGTTTCTGGTAGGGCTACAAAAAAATACAGAATGTTTCCTAATGTGACGGAAAGTTGTTTGTTTATTGTCAAAGACAATAAACAATTTGTCAAGCCGTTTTTAAAATCTCATCAAGCAAAACTTGGTTTGTCGTCAAAAGAAATAAACGAAGGTCTTGGGGTTAAATCAAACGGCGGTGGAATGTGGAGCATATATACAGGAAAAAACATTTGTGAACAATTTCCAACAAAAGAACTGTGGGAAAAATTATCTAAAGTTTTAGATTTTGATTTACCCTATGAAACTGTGGCTCAGACATACCATCCAATTATGGGCATTACAGATGTTTGGCGTGATATAGATTTTTACGAGGAAGACAGAATTCACCCAACACAAAAGCCACTCCCCTTAATTAAAAGGCTGATAGAGGCTTCTAGCAACGAAGGTGATTTGGTTATGGACCCCTTTGCTGGAAGTGGCTCGACAGCATTGGCTTCTATTTTAATGGATAGACAATATATAACATTTGAAATAAATGATGAATACTGTCGTTTGGCAAAAGATAGGATTGAAAAAGCAAACGCTTGCGTAAAAAAATTCACGCAAGCGGAAGTGAAAAATTTTCAATTACGCGATGTTCTAAAAGACAGCGATCAGATTTCTTTGGCTATTTGATTATCTAGCCTGGTATTTTGCCGTTTGATTAACCGTCTTGTAATCTCTGGGAACAATGAATTTTCGTTGTTCCTCGTTCACAAAAGATACATGTTTGCCTATTTTGCGGAACAAATCTAATTGTTCCTCAGCCTTTAATACAGAAATAGGCATATCTATTGACGGCAAATTCGTCCGATCCTTATCAGGCTCAACATATTCGTTTATATGAATTTCAGGCTGTCCATCTATATCTGTTATTGTAGCGGAAAAAACCTTTATTGGATTACACAAATAAAAATCTAATTTGTGTGGGTGAAAGTTCATTGGATTCGCTTTTCCCTTTTCCCTTATTTTGGGCAAATAGGATTGAGTGTAATGCCTTTCCAACATTTCCTTAAAATGTATCATTCGCTCGTTCTTTGGGTAAATCTCAAATGATTCGATTCTTATGTCTTTAAAATCGCCATTTTTAAAATTAGGATAATCGAATAAAGTTAAAAGGATTCTGTTTGTTTTTTCAAGATTTTTAAGTTCGTCATCGCTTCTAACATTGAAAAGCCATTTGCTATCATCTCGTCTGTTTATATTTGTTGAACCACAAGCAGGACAAGAGTCTTCAGACCGCATAACACGGTTGCCGCATTTTTTACATTCATCTACTTGGTCGACTTTATAACAGGTTTTCACTTCTGTTCCATCAACAATGTCCTTACCTCTTGCGGCAGAACGAGAACCCGGCATACCCAAAACAAGTGATGCTAAATACTGACCGATATAACCAATTTTCAATGCTGGAGATTGTTTGGTTAAATTAGACCATTCGTGTGTTCTTACTCTTGGTTCGACAACAAGTTGCTGAAGCATTTTTACGATTTGGTTTATGTTGTCATGTATTGTAATGTATTTTCTTTCGGGAACCATCATCTGTCTCCTGTTTGTTGAAAATATAAGTAATAAATTGCTCCGCAACAAAATAAACAAGCTGTACGCACTTTTCCTTACGAGGAAACGGTCTATTTTTGCTTATACTTACGCTTCGCTTTAAAGGGCTTGTATGGGCGAGGCTTGATAAATTTTCTTTGTTCTTCGTTTACGAAGTCTACTTCCTTTTTTATTTTATCAAACAACGCCTTCTTCTCTTTTTTATTTAATATAGATACAGGCATATTTACAGAAGGTAAGGATGTCCGATCTTGTTGGGGCTGAACGTAACTTTTTACTTCAACTTTGGGATTAGAACTGTTGATGTTTTTTATTAAAGCAGAAAAAACCTTTATTGGATTACACAAATAGAAATCTAAATTGTGTGGGTGTAAGTTCATTGGGTTTGCTTTCTTCTTTTTCTTTATTTTGGGTAAATAGGATTGAGTGTAATGTCTTTCCAACATTGTTTTAAAATGTATCATTCGTTTGTTCTTTGGATAGATTTCGAATGATTCTATACGAATGCTTGAAAAATCATCATTCTCAAAATTAGGATAATCGAATAAAGTTAAAAGGATTCTGTTTGTTTTTTCAAGATTTTTAAGTTCGTCATCGCTTCTAACATTGAAAAGCCATTTGCTATCATTTCGTCTGTTTATATTTGTTGAACCACAAGCAGGACAACAGGTTTCAGACCGCATTACTCGACTTTTACAATCTTTACACTCATCTGCTTGGTCAACTTTATAGCAGGTCTTTACCTCTGTTCCGTCAACAATGTCCATACCTCTTGCGGCAGAACGAGAGCCATTCATTCCAAGAATAAGTGATGCCAAATACTGACCGATATAACCAATTTTCAAAGCAGGAGATTGTTTTGTCAAATCTGACCATTTGTGAGTTTTGGCTTGCGGTTCAACAACCAAATCGTTAAGCAACTCTTTAATTTTGTTTATATTATTTTTGATTGAAATGAACTTTTGTTGTGGTTTCATAATCTGTTTCCCGTTTATGAGAAAATATAAGTATTTAATTCGTTCATAAATAGAATGTAAACACCCCCTTATATAATGGGTGTTTCGTTCTATGAGGTTATGAATGATAGATGAAGGTTTATTGAAAGAATTTAAGGATTTTGAAAGCCGTTCCCACGATTATTTCAGCGACTTTTACGGCAGAATAAAGGACGATAGGCTTTTTCTAGGTGGTTCTCACTTTGACGATAACGACAACAAGCGTTTTGGCAAATCCCGACTTAAAATGCCGGTCGATGTTGTTTCAAACACCATTAGAGCCATCGTCAATCAGTATTCATCAGCACCTTACTCTTGGCTAACGACTGACGAAACATTAAACGATATAGCCAACAGATTTTTAACGACCACCGCCGTCAAAGCGTCCATATATCAGGCGTTGCGAAATTCTACACGGTTATGGCTTGGGTTTTCTTAATTTATCCATAGATTACGACAAGAACGGAAATGCTGTTCCCGTTCTCTATTCCATTCCTGATGTGACCAAAGTCTATTACGACCCTGATTCTATTGAGATAGATCGGTTCAGACGCAAATCAAGCCATTATCATTGACATAAAATCCAAAGCGTGGATTAAGAAAACCTATGGTGAAGATTTCATAACAGAAAAAGGCGATAAGCCACTTATCGACATCTCTGATTCGTATGACGAACAATCCATGCCGTTAATCACCTATTATGTGAAATCAAATGGGGGCGTGACGGTTTATAAACTCTTAAATAAGGATTTATTGGAAGACCCAATCGTTCTAAATCTCGATAGATTACCCATAATCCCCGTATATGGCGAAGAGATTTACATAGAAGACAAGTTGAGTCATCGTGGCATTGTTGCCCAATCTAAACCAATACAGAAACTTATAGATTACAGCTATTCGCAACTCTGCGAACGCTTGGCGAAATCTCCAAAGAACGCTTGGGTTGGAACGAAAGAAGCCGTTGAAGGAAATGAAGAATACTTCAAGAATTTCGACAAGTCTATAAATCCACTTTTGATTTATAACAAATACGATGACAGAAAGGACAAAAACGAACCGCCTACACGCATAGATATGACGATTCAATACAACGATTTAACGACGGTCCTTCAAAATTCTTTGGCTATGCTCCAATCTATTACAGGCGTTGAATCTATTGGAATACCCGATCAAAAAGTGGAAATGACCGCAACGGAAGCACTTCTAAATGCGAAATCATACACGAACAATGTCCGAAATTATTTTGACAATCTAAAAGAATCGTTTAAGTCCGCAGGACACATTTTCTTTCAGTTGCTCGGCTATGATGTCGATGTGACCGTAGAACAGGGTCCCGAAGACCAAATGGAACGACAGGTGGCAAGAGCCGAGTTAATTCAGTTGGCTCAACTTGTGCCTGAAGAAAAACGAATGGACTTGGTCGGGGCGATTACTTCAACATTGGATGACAACCAATTTATAAGGCGATTTAACCAAGCCATATTCAATGGCGTTTCACCTGAAGTAATGCGATTACAGCAACAAATACAGCAACAGCAAGTGGAATTCCAAAACCAAATTCAACAAATGGCACAGGCGAACCAAGAACTTAAAAACCAAAACCAGCAACTCAATGTTCAGTTGCTTGCTATGGAACAAAACAACAGAAACGCCCTGATTGTCGCTCAAATGGATAATCAAACGGACTTACAGAAAGAAGCGATGCGACTTGAAGCCCAAATGGAAAATCAGGACGCAAATAGGGCGATGGAACTTGAAAAAGAAGCATTTAAACAGAATAACGAAAACGCCCGAATGGTCGCAAAGATACAACAGAAAAACAACGAACAAATTTTAAATCAGTTGGGGGCTTAAATGATTGCTTTTGATAAGGATAGAAGGTTAGATTTAATTGGAAAACCTTTATACGGTCGAATTTCATTCTTTCAGAAAGACACGAACCAACTTGATAAAATTTATGTCTATGACGAAAACGACCAACTTGTGCTTTGCGAAAATCCTGTATATACAGACATAAACGGTTTTCTTGAATACGATGTGATACTTGAAAATAAGATTTATACGGTTCATCAGGAAAAATATATTGGTGATTACGATGACCCGAAAACAGATACACGCCCAAGTATGTGGGCAGACGATAGAACCTATTATACAGGCTTTGACATTTCAAGTGGAAATCAGGACTCGTTTTTATTTGGTTATGAATCCATAGCGGACGCAGACCCTTCTTTGGGAATGATTACGGTCGTGGGCTACCATACAAACGATGACTGTGGGGCTAGAACTTATGTGTGGGATGAAAATTCAAACGACCAAATAGATAACGGACAGGTGTTCGGCTCACGACTTCAATCGGGTGGGCGTTGGTTGCTTGTTCATTCGCTCCCATACATTCCATCGGAGTATTATGGCGTATATGAAGGACACTTGGAAAATATGTCTGCTCTATTTGGAGCATCAAACCAATACGGAACTGACAACAGGATTTTATCACCCAAAGTTATCAAAATGAAAAGGGGTGATTACAACATTCAGACGAATTATTCGACATACAGAACTTTGCTCTTGGAAGACCAAGTGGATTTCGGTTCTTCGCATACGGTAACCTGTAAGAACATTCAGTTTGTGGGTTCGAGAAATTCAAAACCCATTGGGAACTTTTATTTTAACGGTGGGTATGTAGAAGTCGATTCGCTCATATTCTACGACCTTTTCCAAATGCTTTATTCAGGAGCAAAGACAATCCACATTTACAATAAGTTAGCGAGCCAAACGAGCGTGAAAAACGCAAACATCGCTTGTTCAAACATTACATTCGTCGGGCATGGCTCAATAGCCTATACAGGGAATTCCTATTCCATAACCTTTGACGGTTGCCATTTTATTGGCGAAAAAATGCTTGATGTTGGAACCAACTTCTATTTAAGAAATATGGATGCTTCCGACAGGCCTTTCAAAGCTCATTATAATTTCAATGGCGTAGATGCTTCGACTTGTTCCGTGAACATCGAAAATTTTGAAAGCGTTTCAAATTTTATGATGACGGCTTATCATTGTGGTTACACGACAATAGACTTTCAGGGGCGAAGTCTGCCAAAGAACCCGAATGTCGCATTATTGCTACTTGGTGAGAATATGACCTATAAAAACGGTTCGATGGGCTATATAAGCATAGAACACACAGCGGCGTTTGAACATTGTGTAATAGATAAGCTGTGGATTCAAAACCCATTGTCTGTGGCATTGACAGACTGTAAAATTGGAACTTTGAAATATGAAGACGCTGATGTTTCAATAGCACTTGCCGATTCATGGGTCGCTTCTTTGGAACACGATAAGGATGTTTCTTGCTTAATTGGTGCCGTCAATACTTACTTCAATTCGTCAATAGGAAGTGGACTTACTCAGGGGGCTATTGGTGACAATACAAACCCATATAAGGGCAATTTGACCTTATTAAACTGTAATGTAAATGGTGACATCGTTATAAGGGGGGCTTTGGATATAGAACACACGACTGTTTCTGGTTCTGTTTGGACGCAGGACTTTCTATTGAATGGAACTGAAAATTTCATTTATAGCGTTATGAAAAACTGTGTAATAGGTGGCAGACATTTATTACAACATTATCAACCTTATAGAACAGGCGTGAAATCTACTTGTTTTTGGATTGGAAATCTTTTTTTGAATACAGAAAAGAATCCAATCTATCCTGAATCGTGGTCTGACCCACTTGGGGAAGGAACATTCACACGAAACGACTGTTCAACGCTCTATCTTGACCCATATCCCGCACACCATACTTGGCTTTATAAGAGCAATAGCGGGCCGAAAGTTATTCCCGATTATCCAATGGGAAATTTCACAAGCATTATAAATGTTGCCGATCCCCACGGTGTTGAAGGCTATGCGACAATTCAAGAAGTTCCTTATGTTGCTCCCGGTCATTCTGTAAAGGCTGTCCACGATGGCGAAGACGAAAGAATGGATTATGAAGACTTGTATATGAACGATTTAAAAGTAAATCTTCGTTTTTATAGGGAAATGTATTGGACGGGAAGTCACGCAACAAGACACCGCCCCGATTATCTTGGAAATTCTGCTGTCGTTCATTCGTTCGCAACAAATAAAGATTATGAATTTGACGGTGGCTATCATTGGACTTGTAGACCGCGAAAAACAACTGCTTTTTGGGAAAATTCTTCTGAAGCATATTTCAGGATTATGTTCTCGATAGATTCAGATAATCACGATTGGGGCAATATGGAAGAATACGGAAGTCTTGACATTCTGCCTTATACAAGCGTAAAATATACAGGTTAATTTTTGAGGTTTGAAAATGATTCAGTTATTATTTGACCCAAACATTCAATTCATGTTGAAGAACGGAACGATAAACACGGCTCGGCATACTGAATGTTTATCACCATAGCGACACAAACGGAAAATACCCTGTAAAGACTTACAGGGATCCTTATGGCGAAACATTAAACCCGACCGACATCATTCTCGACAATAACGGAAGGGCGACTGTCTATGTGAACAACGATTTCTGTTATAGATTGGAAGTTTTCGATAAGGACAAGAACCTTCTTTGGACGACTGACAACATTCAACCTACAAACGGCATAGCGATTGAAGGAACTTATGTATTTTCAATAACAGGTGACGAATATATAGATGTTCAATCAAGCCGAGAAGGTTCTCAAGTTAATTATTTCTTGGGTTTCTCTGAAAATTCTAAGGGGGCTATAGATGGTTTCTACGATTCCGTAAGTGGCAACGAAGCCCTTTATAATGCCATTCAAACAGAAATTCAGAATAGAAGCGACAACGACAACCAAATTTATAATACGCTCAATGCTTCTATAACAAATGTTCAGGGTTCTTTGATTTCTGAAACAATGAACCGACAAATGGCAGACAATGAACTGAGAACGCAAATAGCAGCCGCCAAAACGGAAGTGAAAAACACGGATGGCACGATAACCGTTCAGGAAGCCACAGCGTCTGATGGACATACAATCTATACCATCGCAGGCGTTGAGCAAGTGCCGAATGTTTCTGTTCAATCAAGCGACCATTCTATAACAGTCACGGAAACCACACAAGCCAATAACAAAATTTTCGACTTGTCTATAACTTCTCAAACAAACGAATATGGCAAATTTTATACAAGCAATGGAACGACTTGGGTTAAGGTTTCGGGAAACATAGATGTTTCTAATTCAAACATAGCCTTAAAAAATGGTGGTGTTTACCATATTACCGCCATAGCCACACTTTCTAATTTGACGGCTTCCGAAGATTATTACAACTTTGGCATTTATACAGGCGATTCATTACACACAGTTTCTAATGTAGATTGTTCAATCGTTGGAACTCATGTTTACGAATTAAGTTGGGATCAGAATGTTTCTTCCACTTTTATAACAAGCATAAACTTGCCAAATAACAATTTTTCTCTAACTTCTCTTTTCTTCCACATTCATAGAATAGACAAAAATGTCGTGGGTGTTGGTTCAGGAGACAATGACAAAGTTGCTGTCGATTCAAATTCTACGGCAGGCTATTTGGAAGATGTCCTAAAGGCTACAGAAAACTCCGACATTCAAATAAGTAAGCTCAATGGAAAACTTTACTTGGATGTTCTCACACCCGACACATCAGACCCTAAACTCTCCGTTTCGACCATTGACCTTGTGGATTCAGCGAATGACGGAACAAATCCTTGGAATGTTCACGATGTCACTCCTGGAAATCACGACAACCACAACTGCTACATTTATAAACGATTGGCAGACGCAAAAGGTCAGGTCACCAAAGTCGATTTTGCCGTTGGAACAGTCCAACTTTACGGCTGTATTCAAATAGGGATTTTCGACTTGAACGGAAATAAACTTGGTGAAACAGCATATACGAACTTGACACAAGGTTCAAATCGCCATTACACACTTCCACTTACAGAAACAAGCGAAGGTTCACTTTATCTACAAAGAAACACCTTGTATTATGTGGAAGTCGTATATAAGGGGCTTGAAATCATTGGTCAGACACATACGGCTTATTACTTGTTCGATTACACGATGGCTTATAACCGTTATGGCTATTGTAGCGAAGGGCGATTATACGACCCGACCGATATGTCTTTCAACAATGCCGCAAACATTCTTTATTTCCTTCAATTCTCAGGAGATTAAACCATGTCCAAAATAAATAAAGTTCTATACAACATTTCACAGACCCTTAACGATGAAGAAAAACTTCAAGCGAGAACGAACATCGGGGCACACGCCACAGACGATTTTAATACTTATGCTTCAAATACAGCCGCCACGATTATAAATCTACAGCGAACATTAAGCAACAAACAAGACATATTGACCGCTCGGCGATAATATAACGATTTCAAACAATGTAATTTCAGCAAATGTTCCTTCTTCTTCAAACGATGTGGGCGTTTATGAATGTTATGTTACGATGGTGCTTAATGGAACAGATACAGAACTGTGGAATCCAAAACTGTTAAGCCCAAACGATTTTACTTTAACCCACATTTACACGAACTGTACACAATCCACTTGCCCTGTAAGGGTCAGTTGTACTTCTTCGGAAGACGCACGACTGAAAGTTTCTCTCAATAACAGCATACATTCCATCATGTGTTCATCCATCGTGTTCGTGAGCGAAAACGCAAACTTCGCTAATGAACTTGCGTGCTGGGGCTATGATTCATCAAGATGTCAGATTGTTGCTGGAATGAACAGAATGTGGCATTTACAGCACAACGACCTTCTAGACCAGAACGGAGTTCGCTCTCTCACAAACACACTCAAACAAGGAACATTGACAGTTTCTTTTACATTCTCATTCAATGTATAAGGGGGAAATATGGAAGAAATCATAAGCACCCTTTTAAATTCAAATAACGCCATTTCTATAATATGCGGAACTGTGGTTTATCTAATCATATACTTTCAAAGAAAGAACACTCGGCACACAAAGAAACAACGAATACAACGAAATGAAAACAGAATGTGCTTTGCTCAAACAACGCATAGAAGCCGTTGAAGCACAGACCCATACATTGAATAATAAACTTGACGAAATCGTGTCAGGGATTAACGCCTTAAACATAAATGTGGCGAAACTTACGGAACGAATGAAAATGGAAAAATAAACCACAAAGTCGCCTAAAACAAAATCGACTTCAAAACCACACAAAACCCATTCCAAACGACAAACACCAAATCAAAACCACATTCCAGAAAATCGAAACTTAACGACCAAATCAAGAAATAAGGTTTGGTCATTCCATTTTGATTTCTGTTTGTGTGATTTTGGGAGCGATTACAGAAAGCCACGAACATTCATTTTATTGTGTCGCTATCGCTTGGCGATGTAGAACTTTGGTGTTGAAGCCCCCAGTAATGTTTAAGATTTTAAACACAAGTCCTTTATGATGGTCAAAATCGCCATTCTAAGCCACGGACTTATCCACAACACCAAAGTCATACTTTCCCATCTAACCACCCCGATTTCTTTCGTTTGTCTATAATCAAACACGCCCTTTGACACAAGTCCTGGGCGTTCTGGCGTTGAGAATGTCCGATTGGGTCAATATGTCATAAACAAACGAAAAAGGGGCTACAAGCCCCTTTTTGGTCGCAGGGCGACCATTCGCATAGATGGCGACAGAAAAAAGCCCTTTGGGGCTATAATTGGAGAATGAACCACACGC
>Ga0247610_10002793_pt1 | contig 19768 bp, 32 predicted proteins | sample 174DNAGHGhighgp2_FD_193483 | JGI IMG/M metagenome (GOLD analysis project Ga0247610, IMG submission 193483) | Sheep rumen microbial communities from Palmerston North, Manawatu-Wanganui, New Zealand - 1742 DNA GHGhigh gp2 | ecosystem: Host-associated > Mammals > Digestive system > Stomach > Rumen...
AGGAACATGGAGTGATAGTGGAATTGATCCTGATAGATTAGTTACAGTTCCAAGAGTTACTGGATGGCCTTTTTATTGTAGTGTAAGAACATCATACGGTACAGATCAAATTGTTTCTGTATCTGATTTATATTATCAATGGTCAACTGGTGGAGGTAGTGGATGTAGTGGTTATGTTTCTTGTTCTTGTTATGGAGATTGTGGATCAATAGGAAATACTAATTGTAGTCCAGATAATGGTTGTGGAATTGGTTGTCAATGTTATCATTATGTTAATGCAAATACTACCGGTGGTTATCAATGTAATAATGGATCAGATTTTTATAATGCACATGGAAATTGTTCTATGAATGCTTGTTGGGGTGGTTCATGTACTAATGGATATGATGGGTGGTGTAGCGCAACAAATTGTGCAGATTATTGCCCGTGTGCATGGTCATATAAAGCTTGTTCATGTCATACTAGTGAAGGATATACTAATGGATCATGGACCAGTGATCCTGTAACTTGGCATTGTAGAAATTGTCCAAGTGATGATAATAATGATTGTCATTGCAATAGTGGTAATGGTTAATATTAATTAACAATAAATAAATAATTAAAATATTATAAGTATATATGGAGGTTATAAGATTTGCAGATAGAAGAGTTATTAATATATTAGGAGAACCTAAAGTATGCATTGGCGAAGATAAACGATTTATTAAGAATTGTCTTTATATTGATGTTGATGATGGCAAAGTAATTTTTAATGGTTTAACAAGAGCTATAGTATTTATTAAAAATGATGAATTAGATAAATTAGGCGATATCAATACATATGCATTTTTATATAAGAATTATTTCTTTGTAAATGAAGATTTTGATGAATATTTGGCCTTTGAAAAAATAAGACAATTGCTTAATGTACCTTTAGATGATATATATCTTAATCATCCTTTTGCTTTTACAATAATTACAACAACAAAATGTAATGCTCGTTGTTTTTATTGTTATGAAAATACTTTAAAAAATAAGCATAATATGAGTGAGGAAACAGCATTAAAAGTTGCAAAATATATATTAGATGCATGCCCTCAAAATCAAAAAGCTTCATTAACATGGTTTGGCGGTGAACCTTTATATAATGCTAAAGTCATTAATATTATTTGTGATTATTTAAGAGATAATGGTAAAGAATTTTCTTCTACAATGTCAAGTAATGCATATTTATTTGATGAAAGATTAGTTAAAAAAGCTAAAAATTCTTGGAATTTAGAATTTGTACAAATTACAATTGATGGTTTAGAAGAAGATTATAATAGAATAAAGAATTATATTAATAAAGATCAAATAAGTCCTTATAAAAAAGTAATAAATAGTATTAATGCTTTATTAAAAGAAAATATTAAGATTGATATTAGAATTAATATTGATCCAAAAATTATAAATGATAACCCAGATTATTATGTAAATCTAATTAAAGAATTAAATAAATTATTTGGTAATTCTTTAACTATATATGTATTTCCTTTATTTGATGATCATAAAAAAAGATCAGATGAAGAAAACAAAGTATTATTTAGTTATATGTGTTATTTAGAAGATTTATTAAATAATTTAAAATATTCTACTAAAGCACCACATGATAATTTAAGAGTAAATCATTGTATGGCTGATAATAGCACTTCCATAATTATTGATCAAGATGGTAATTTTTCTTTATGTGAACATTATATTGATGAATCATTTTCAAATATAGATAATCCATGTAAGAAAGATAAAGAAATTATTGGTACATGGAAAGAATATTTAACTAATAGAGAATTATGTGAAGATTGTCCTATTTTAGGTGAATGTCATGCTCTTTTAAAATGTCCTAGTTTTGGAAGTTGTAATCCATATGAGAAAGAATGGAATATTTTAAAATACGTAAATGGTCTTAATAGATATTATCAAACCTATAAATCAGATATAAAATTATCAAATCCATCACAAATATGTTAGTATTACAACAATCAAATAAAGAAATAATTAGTTATTTAGGTGGATATCAAATTAAAAAACAAAATAGAAATTATAGGTTTAATAATTATATTTTAATATATCAATATAATGAAGAAATATTATTAATTGGTAATTTATTTACTGGATCATGTATTGAAATAAAAACATATGAATTTGATAATCTTTTTACTAATTATGATTATGATTATGTAGATTATTGTATTAAGAATTATTTTATTGTTCCTGAAAATTTTGATGAAGATTTACATATAAAAGAAGCAAGAAATAAATTACAAAAAACTTTAGATATAACATTTTATGATCATCTTAACTATTTTACAATAATGACAACATCTCAATGTAATGCTAGATGTCCTTATTGTTATGAAAAGAATATCAAAAATAAAAAACATATGTCTGCTGAAATAGCAGAAAAAGTTGCTAGATTTATTATTGAAAATTCAGATCATATAAAAGATCCAATTAATTTGTGTTGGTATGGTGGTGAACCTTTATATAATATTGAACCAATAAATATTATAACTAATAGGATTAAAGCATCTAATATTAAATTTAAAGCTTCAATGATTAGTAATGGATATCTTTTAAATGAACATTTAATTAATAAAGTTGTTTATGAATGGAATATTAAAGATATTCAAATAACATTAGATGGAATGAATGAAAAATATAATAATACTAAAAATTATATTTATAAAGATGATCCAAATCCATTTAATACAATTATAAATAATATTAAATTATTAATTAGTAATCATATTGTTGTTTCATTAAGATTGAATCTTAATAATGCTAATTACCAAGATATTAAAGAATTAGTTTTTTATTTATGCGAAGAATTTAAAAATCATCCAAATAAAAATGCATTATCAATTTATATAGCAAGATTACATGAATATAATTTATCAGATGAATATATAAAAGAATTAGTAGAACATTTATTAGAACTTACAGAAATAGTAACAATGAATGGTTTTAATGTTATAAATATGTTTCATGGTATTAATTTTTTAAATTGTTGTGCAGATAGTCATTATGGAATTATAATAAATGAAAATGGATATATTTGTAATTGTCAACATTATATAGATAAAAATTTCATTGGACATATTGATAAACCAAATGAATATGATTTTGAACAAGTAAAATCATTTATGGAATATGAAGAATATACTGAATTATGCGATGATTGTTTTTATAAACCTGCATGTAAAAGATTAAAAATGTGTCCAATTAATAAATTAAAATGTGATGAAAATTGGAAGAAATATCTTAAATTCAATACAATATATACTATGATAGGTTTATATCATAATGTTATTAATAATTTAATCAATCAACCAGATAAAGATAATAAATGTAATAATAAACAAGAAAAATTTTGTTAAATAATGAAAAAACAGATTGATTTTAATACATTAGCAAAATTAATTGATAAAACATTTGAAGAGAATAATTTTAATTCTTATGAGATGCTTTGCGATTTTATAGCTGCTTATAATAAATATAATACAGCTGGTAATGAACATGACCAATATTGGTTAATTAATATGTTAAGATGTTTATTTTCGCAATGTCATAAACAAAATGTAGATTTGAATAAATATTTTCCTTTATTTGTTGAAATTTAGATAATGAATATTCTATTTTATAAATATAATTGATTAATTAATTATGACTAAGGATTATTAATCATAAATATATAAACTTAGTCTTTGTGTTAAAGTTTTTATTAATTATTAACCCTCAAAAATTTAATTTAATGAGTAACAAAAATAATACTACAACAAAATTACTTAAATATGCAGATATCGAGGGAGATATCTTTAGTGGATTTAAGAATGATCGTGAGAGAATCAAGTACATTAAAAAAGCTTATGGACATATGAGTATTGCCAAGGCTTTTGCTGTTTATTATGGAGAAGATATTTCTCAAGAAACAAAGAATTCACCAATTGTAAATAATGTAATTAACATTGAGTTAGGTCATGTTTATGTTGGTAATGTAGATACATTTAATAAGACAAATATTGTATTTACTATTCCAGGTGTAAAAGAGGAATTAGTTTCAAATGAGAATTTCACAACATGTTATGATGATATTCAATCTTATTTAGCAACACATGACAATAAGTTAGCATTTGAAGTACGTGAGAAGAGAGATAACAAATATATTGTATCAGTTATCCAAGGTTATTACAAGATCTGGTCTAATAAGATCATGAAGAATATTGAACGTCAGCAACCAATTCATGTACATATTGATGAATTAGTCAAAGGTGGATATATTTGCCATACAGGAATTGATGAATTAAATAGTCTTACTGGACGTAATTATACACATTCTGTATTTATTCCTGGTTCACATATTGTTTTGAATATTGAACATGATTTTGAGAAGTGGATTGGTGAAGATGTAGATATTATTCCACAAAAGTTTGTTGATTTTAAGACTATTGGTTATGGAGCTAGTAAGATGGTTGAGAAATCATTAGTAGGTTCTCGTAAATTAGTTCTACAAAATGAAGGTAATAAAAATCTTTATGATATTTACAATGAGACAATGTTGAAGAATAAGCTTATTGAAAGTGGAAAGAATGTGAATATCGAAGATATTATTTATAATGGTACAATTACAGGTATTATTAATTCAAGTAAAAAGACAGGTGCTTTTGTAGAGTTAGATGATAAGTATATTACTGGTTTGATGCCCGTTGATTCATTTGATATCCTTGATTATAAAGCTGGAGATCATGTAAAGGTTAAGATTAAGGAATTTGAAATTCAAGAAGGTAAAGAAGCTTTCATTGTAAATAAGAAAGGTAATTTGATCAAATGCAATACAAGGCCTGTATTTGAAAGAGCTTAAATAATTATAATTATACTAAAAGAAGTCTAGAAAATTGAATTTTTCTAGGCTTTTTCTATTTTTATAATGTATCAATTTATTAATATATGAAAAAAGTAGAAGAATATGCTAAGAAATTAGAAGAATCTGGAGATTATATTATTTATTATGATAGTGAAAATAAACCAGATTATGCTATTAAAATAGACAGTAATGAAATGATTATTTTTCAATATGGATATAGTTTAACAGCTGAAGCTAAATCTATGGATGATTATGGACATATTGATACAGATGATAATATAACTAAACAAAGTATATTTGACGAAATAGATAATAGACTTGATAATGCTATTGATGAATATAATAAATGCTTAGCTCATTATACTCGTACATCATCAAATTTAAATTCAGAAAAATTAGAAAGAGCTAGTGGAGCATTAGAAGCATTAGAAGAATTAAGAGAAGAATTAAGTAATGAATATTATTGGTAATTATGACAGAGAATATTGATAGTTATTTTGAGGATGGTAAGGGATTTCGTTCAAATCCATTTCGTAAAGGTTATTTGACTGATGAAGAGCGTAAGCAGCCATTCAGATGGTTTGGTGAAAATTTTGTATTTTTTGCAAAACATGCTGATTTGTCAGAAACTGGAATAGAGGTTTATCGAAATGAAAATTATTCATATCCTTATGGACCAAGTCCTTGTACATGGGAAAATGCTTTGCTTCGTGATTGTATGCAGTTTGGAATTTGGTGGAGTAATAATATTCATAAATATTTGAATGGATTTTCTGGATTTGATACAGTCAAGATTGAGATTGATCCTGTATTGAATATGAAACTTAATATTTCATTATAATATATGAAAAGTCTTATAATTTCAGAAAAAGATTTTGATAGAGTAGTTCCTTGGTATTTATGTTTAATTCCATTTTCAATATATTCAATAGATGCTATGACTATAGGGCATTATGGATCATTAGAATATGGATATGATGATATTAAGGATTTACCAAAAAGATATAGACAATTAGTAAATAATAATTATGAAAAAATTAATTGAGAGTTTTTGTATTCTTCCAACATTAAGTATTAATTGGATGATTACTAGACAGGTAAAGTCTGGTAAATATAAGAAAATTTATGATATTCAGTTTTCTTGGTTTAAGTGGTATATATCAACTGGTAATATTAGAAAATATTTAAAAAGTCAAGGATATTAATTATGAAGATTAAAATTAGTTTATTTGTATTTGGTTGTTTGTTTAGTTTTATGATGGGTTTAGGTATTCATCATGGTTATGCAAAGTATGTGAATCCAGAATTGTATATGGGACCTAAAGTTGAAAATTTATCAAATACTAATGGTGGAGTGAATTGTCAAGAATATTGGCATAATGGTACGAAATATCTTATTTTTACTTCTGGATATTCAAGTATGCAAGTGGTTAAAGTAAATTGATTGTATATAAATTGAATTTTTTAAGATTATTTCTATATTATTATTGTAAGTTTAATCTTTTAAAATTTTCGCATTATGCATTACAATTTGGTAAATGAAAGCCTTTATGGAAAGATGAGTTCAACAAACCCAGAAGTTGGAATGTGTGCTACAATGTTTGTTGGATCAGATAGATGGCCTTATGTGGTAACCGAGGTTTTTACTAATAAGAAGATTCGAGTAGCGATGATGTCTACTGATGACTATGATTCAGAGAAGATTGTTAATGGAAGAGGTGAGGAGTTTTTGCCAAGCTATTTAATGAGAAAATATGCTAAGGTTTCTGATGATATGAAAACAATTGTTCCTTCTGGAGATATATTTACTTATCGTAAGAATTATCGGTGGATGAAAGAAGGAAGTGAGATGTGGGGAACTGGTGCAATTCATCTTGGTAAAGCGGATGAATACCGAGATCCTAATTTTTAGACAGAATCTGTAAAACACCATACTAAAAAAATTAATTTTTTTCCTCTGAGAATTGAATTTCTCAGAGGTTTTTCTATATTATAAATGTAATTAATAACAACGTAATTAAAAAAATAAAAATATGAACGATTATCGCACTATCACACTCGTTTCTCGTAACATTAACTGTTCTAACATTACTGCTGATGAGTTCATCTCAGCTATGTTCTCTGATTTCCTTGAGGCGGAGGAGAAGTATAATGATCTTTATATTCCTGAGTGGGAGGCCGCTAAGGTAAACAGTTTCTTTACTCATATGGAATGGGTTCGTAAGCATGCCACTAATTTCGCTGAGAAGAAGTGGAAGACTGAGAAGAAGCGTAATGCTTATATTGAGTCTGAAGTTGCTAAGGCTCGTAAAGAGTATAAGATGAGTGATTTCTATTATGATCTTTCATTCTTTGATTTTAAAGTTGAACCTTGGAGAAATGGCCTTTCTGGAGATTGCTGTATTTCTTATAATGAGTTAACTCCTGCTAAGCTGAACCGTTGTTTTGAGAAGGTTAAGGATAACAAATATTTCAAGAAGGCCATTGGTTGGAAGTTCACTTATGAGGCTTCTGAAAACTCTCATCGTACTTGTTTCCGTCCTCATATCGAGTTGATTACTGATGAGGAGACAGCTGCTCAGATGAAGAAAGATGCAGAGGATTTGACTGAGTCAGTCCGCAAGTTCTATGAGAATTGTCATTACTGGGGAGATTGATCAATCTCCCATGTTTAAAAACTATTAAATAAGTAATATGAAAGTTGTCGCACACATTTATGGTACAAAGCCATTAACCACCGAAGAGGTAATTAAGTCTTTAACCAAAACATTTGAGAAACTAGTTATTTCAAATGGTAAGACTATTACTCAGGTATCGTGGGCACCTAATAATGATATTGAAATCCTTACCGTACGAATTAAGGATATGACTATTCAGAATTATGTTTTTACAAAGTTCAATGGTATTGAGACTATTAATTGGATTCGTCAATCATATAAAGATTGTGAATTCTATTACGGATATATTAAAGATTGAATATGAGAAAGATAGACGAGAAATTTAAAAAATATATAAAAGACAAAGAATCTTGGTATTCTCCATATGAAGGATTTTCAATGTCAGATATGCATTCAGCTTATGAAGCTGGTTATAAACAAGCTGCAGAAGAAATCTTAAGTATTTGGGAAAGACCAAAGAATATGTTGGAATGGTTAAAAGCTCGTCGTAGAGAAGGATTAATTTATATCGAAGATTTATTACATAAGATACATGAGTAAGATAGCATTATTACTTTCAGGTGGTGTAGACTCTTCAGTTGCATTGCATATGCTTTGTCAAGTTGGAGAGAAGCCTGATTGTTATTATATACATATTGGACCTGATGAAGATGATTCATATAGTTGTACATCTGAAGAGGATATTGAGATGGCTTCAGCTGTAGCTAAAAAGTATGATTGTAAGTTTGATATTATTGATCTTCATAAGGAATATTGGGATAGAGTTGTAAAGTATACCATGGACACAATCAAAAGAGGTTTTACACCTAATCCTGATGTTATGTGCAATACATTGATTAAGTTTGGTGCTTTCTATGATAAGGTTGGATATAAGTATGATTATATTGCAACAGGTCATTATGCAACTCGTTGTGGATATTTAAAAGATGGTTGTACATTGAAAGATTATGACAATGAAGAGTGGTGGATTTGTCCAGCTAAAGATCCAATAAAAGATCAAGTTGATTTTATTGCAAATATTGATACAAAGAAGATACCAGTTTCAAAGATTATATTCCCAATTGGTAATCTTATGAAGGATGAGGTTCGTAAGATTGCAGAGGAGAATCATCTTATCAATGCAAAGCGTAAGGATTCACAAGGTATTTGTTTCTTAGGTAAGATTAATTATAATGATTATATTGAGAAGTATTTAGGAAAGAAAAAAGGAGAGATCATTGATATTGATACTTGTAAGTGTATTGGGAATCATAATGGTTATTGGTTCCATACAATTGGCCAAAGAAAAGGTTTAGGTCTTTCTGGTGGACCTTGGTTTGTTGTTGGTAAAGATATAAATAAGAATATTGTTTATGTTTCAAAAAACCAAGATAGAAATGCCTCTAATAATATTATTATTGGAAATATCAATTGGTTGACTTGTAATCTTATTGATGATTATAAGAAGTGTATTAACAGAGATAGTGAAATAATTTGTAATATATCATTTAAGATTAGACATTCACCAGAGGTATATTATGGTAAGTTAATGTATATTGATGATCCTGAGAAGTTAGTTATTTTAACTGATGAACCAATTACAGTAGCTCCTGGTCAATATTGTATTCTTTATGATGATACTTATTCTCATTGTTATGGGTGTGGAGAAATAATGATATGAAAACATTAAAAGATAAAAAGAAATTTGGTTGGAATAAAATACCAAAAAATCGTAATTGTAAAAAGTTTGGTGTTCAACGCGGAGGTCCTTATGGATATCGAAATGCTTTGCATATTTTGTTATTTCATACAGAAGGTTGGGATCGTCCTTTAGAAACAACACCAGGAAATTTTGATATGCTATATTGGACTATTAAAGATATTAAAATGTATTATGAGATTTATCAAAATGGAGAAAATCTTTATGAATATATAACTAGATATGAATATGATCCAGAAGCATTTTGGAAAACAACTTATGGTAGATATTATAAGACATTGTTTGATCATATAGAAGAATTATATAATACAATAAAATTAAGAGGAGATGTATGAATACAGTAAATATTAATGGAAAGACATATACTGCTCCTGATGGTGTAAGTGTATCTGTAATAAATGGAAAAGTATATTTCAACGGTAAACTTCAAGAAGATTTCAAAGATTATAAAGAAAAGAAAATAGAAATTATTATTGAAGGAAATTGTAATGATATAAAATGTGATACAGGAAATATTACTGTAAAAGGAAATGTTGAAGGTAATATTACAGCAGATACTGGAAATATTGATGTTAAAGGAGATATTAGAGGAAATGTGACTACTAATTGTGGTAATATTAAATCACATCATATTTTTGGTAATGTATCAACAGATATTGGTATTATAAATGGATCTAATAAATCATATAGAAAAGTTAAGTCTAATAATTGGATTAAAGAAATGTTTAAAGATATATTTGGATAGTTATGAGTAATATTATTAGTTTTATTTGGTTTAATGCTTCAAATGAACCTATTCATATTGATAAACCTGTTATATGTGTAACAGAAAAGAACAAATTATTGACTTTTAAGGATATTAAAAGTTATATTCAAGGAGATCCAGAGCCACATTCTAATTGGAAATGGATTTGTGAAAAATATAGGATTAAATACTGGGCTTATCAAGAAAATTTAATACCATAATAAAAGGTAGTACATTAATGTACTACCTTCCTTTATATACAAATTTATCATAATCTTCTTCTAGATAATCTAATCTATATCTAAATATTCTGCTATTTATACAATTATGATTATAAGGAAAATTAGACCAATGTGTTGGAGGTCTTGAGAATTTATCAGGAATCCAAGGACATTTACCATTTACTGGATTCCAAAACATACAATTCCAACATATCTTGAAAGTTTTGTCTATTCCTAATTTTGATTTTGGTTGAAGTTCAGATTTCTTTAATTTACAACCCATTTAAAGTTTAACTAATTGATTTTAATATCTCATTAATCATTCTAAATGAATTTTCATCAATGCTATTATAATCAACTTGTAAGCCATTATTATCTACAATTTCAATATGCTCAATACTAAATTTTAATTCTAAATCAGATATTGATTCTTCATATGTATTAAATCTCCAATCTGGACTAAATGCACTTCTACATGTAGATACTTCTCTGTTTACAGCTGGTAATTGTATACCATTCAAAAATCCATGGGCGATTAATGTATAATTCTCTAATTTGATTTTAATTGTTTTATAAACATCATTTTTCTTAATACAAGCTCTACTATTTATTGCATTAAAATATTCTCTTAAGTCAATTTCAATTATATTATCTTCCATAAGTAAATTAAATTAAAAGCCCACCAATATTAGTAGGCTTATGTTAAACAAATTAATGATTATTCACTTTTAACTTCTACCGGAGCTGTTCCATTAGTATTGGCGGCTTTAGGATCTAAAATTTGTATTCTATCACAAATTACATTATGTTTAGAAGCATTATCCCAAATTTCTTCTGTTAATTCAGAATATTCTTGATGAATATCTTTGAAGAAATCATTGATCTTTACAACTTTTTTCCATTCCTCATATCCAGTAAACTTCATTTCGCCTAATGTACGAAGTGTTCCATCAAACATAGGATATCCAACTGTCTTTGGATGTTGTGCAGGATTCCAGAATTCATACATAGTAATCATTCCAACTGTGAATTGCCATGTAATTGTTTGCTTATTCAAGAAATAACGAATAGCTTCTGCTGCTTCTTTATATCCTTTAGTTCCAATCTTGAATTGATATTTAGAAATCTTATCATTAATATCATCTGCCTCTTTAACAAGTTCCTTTTCAATTTCTAATACTTCTTCTAAAGACTTCGAGTCAATAAGTTTCTTATATTCAACCAATTCCTTTTGTTTCTTTAATTGATCCATTAAATTTAAAAATATATATTTTTGTTTATTATCTTAAATCAATATTAAGAATAAAATAATTCCAATAATAATATAGAATAATATATGCCAAAGTATCTTCTTAAAACATTGCGCCATATATTTTCTAGATGTTATATCAAATGTTATTAAATAATTATCATGATTAATTGGCCCAACATGCTTGATATCAACAGAAATATAATCATATAATTTCTCAATTTTGAATAACTCGCTAATCAACATCATTTGCTTATATATCCATGATTTGATTTGCTCTTCATTATTTGTATTGAAGTCATCTAATTCAACAATCATTGAAGTTACATCAAGATTACCATTAATATCAATGTTTGGATTTATAATCCCATATAGTCTTCCTAACCAATCTTTATTTAATTCACATTTAAGATATTTCATAATTACTTTTTTGAATTCACGACTATATAATGTATCTGAAATCAAATTATAATCTTTAATGTAATAAAAAATACTTGCTATGAAATTATAAATTTTATATAATAAGAAATTAGAAAATAACTTTCTAATAAATTTCATCAATTTTATTTTTAATAAATATATTTGATATATTATAAAATAGATATTATTTTTTGATTTATTCAATTAAAAAATATACATTTTTTTTATATTTTATTGAATTTTTCTAGAATTTATCTATTTTAATGATGTAGATATATTTAGGTATATCAAAGTGATTATGTATAATAATAAATTGTTTATAATATGAGAAAATTTTCTGAAATTAATGAAGCACGTAAGGCTGAAGGATTGAACATCCAAGAAGACACAATTAACTATATTAATGTTAATGACTTAAAAAGCTATCTCGAAATTGCAAACAAGTTTTTATCAAACGAGGCAAAAGACATTATTAATTGGTTAATTGTAAATAACAAAACATATCTACATGATTTAGATCCTGATATGGAAGCTGAAAATGCATTGGCGGCATTCTATGATAAAGGTATTCCAAAGAAAGAGGATCTTAAAGAACTTTATAAGTGTATTGGTACATTAGCAAAGAAAGGTCGTTTACTTGAGATTCCTGTATTCTTGACAAAAACTCAATTTGAAGATATTATCAATAAGAAGGTTTCTCCAGATGAAATTCTTCTTGATTTAGTAACTGATAAAGGTCGTGAAAAAGTAGTTAAGCAATATACTCCTCTTATTCATAGAATTATTAATCAATGGATTGGAAAGTCTAATCTTGGTGTTGATGACTTGCTTTCTGTTGCTTATGAAGGAATTACTTATGCCATGAATAGATTTGGTAAGCGTAAAGTTCGTGGTGAAGATGGTAAGTGGATTGAAGCAGAAAAAGATGAGAAGGTAACCAAGTATTCATTCAAACAATATGCAGCTTATTGTATTGATAATGCTATTCGTGAGGAAATCAAACATAAGTCTCATATTGTTCGTGTACCTGCTTCACAACAAACAAAAGAACGTAAGGAAAAAGGATTCAATACAAAGACTTATGCAGTAAGTGGTGAAAAGAAAGTTGGTCATGATAGTGATGGTAATGGAAAGTCTTTGTTTGATTATATTGACACCGGAGAAAATGGATATAAAGGTATAGATAGTGAAGACCTTGAGAAGCTTTGGAAATATGTTTATACTAAGCTTGGTGAGAATTTTAAAGAGCGTGATCTTGATATCTTCTATTCATTGTTTGGATTGAATGGATATAAGCAAATCAAAGGTAAAGAACTTGCTAAGAAATATGGAATTGTTCCATCCGCAATTACACCAATTAAGGTAAAGATTATTCGTTTCATCAGAAGTGACAAGAAACTTTATGATGCATTCAATGAGATTCTCTCTATTGTTGGTGAAGCAAAGCAAGATAAGTATAATGAAGAAGATCAATATCTTGAAGAGCATGCAGTAAAGATCTCAAAAAATATTGATGACGAATAATAATGAAAAACTTAAATGATTATATCATAGAAAAGTTTAAAATCAATTCTACCACAGTTAAAAAGCCAAGAAGAATAAATAATAAAGAAGATTGGTCCATTCAAACAGCAGAAGATGGAGACTTTGTTGAACTTAATGAAACATTGCTTTTTATATACAAAGGATTAAACAAAGATTTCCATGTAAACAATGCTGGTGATGATGCTATAGTATATTATGCAACATATATTTGTGATGATAGAAAAAAATTAGAAGTTGGTGTAGATACTGGTGTTGGTGGTATTTATGGAAACCCAGAACGTTATAAATTAGCATCAGAAGAAAAATGTAAAGAATTCAAAGAGGCATTAAAGAAAGCTGGTTATGAATGGGATGAATATAATAATGAATTAAATAAGATATGAAATCATTAAGGAATTTTATTTTTGAAGAATATGAAACATATCGTGTAAAGAATTTGGAAGTACCATTTAATGTCAATATTGATAATGACTATATTATATTTAAGATGCCAGAAATTTATTCTGAAGATGATTTCCAAATTTATTTACAAGATATGTATTTAAAGGATCTTCCTGGTAGTGAAGATCATGCTCAAGATTTTTTTGGAGATAACTCAGAAAGTATTTTTGATGTTGTTTTTGAATATGATAAGTATGAAAAATCCAATGAAGAAGAAAAAGATTTCATAGATTGGAATACTAATTATGATAGTAAAGTCAAATCAGATGATGAATTTGCTTATGTCAAGATATTTGGATTGAAGTATATCATTAAATTTGATAATTTTGATTTGAAAGAAGAAAATCAAGATCAAATTCATGATACATTAGTTGATATATTCAAAACATGTGAAAATACTAAAGAACATGATTGGCCTTTAAAACTTACTTTAGATGAAAAAAATATTAAATATCAATAAATGAAATTTACAAAGAAAAGTATTTATATTGGTCTTTTCTCTGTTCTTTATTTAATTGTTGCATTTAGTAGCTTTTGGCATGCTTGCGCTTTTTTTGGATTAGCTAATAATGCTTGGATGAGTGTTATATTAGCTTTGGCATTTGAAATTGGTCAAGCTGCCGTTCTTTTTTCTTTATTAACAAGTAAGAAAGATAGAAATAGAATAATGCCATGGGTACTTATGTCTATGTTTACATTAGTACAAGTTATTGGTAATGTATATAGTTCTTATAAATATATTATTACAAATTCTGTTGAAAACCTTAGGTATTTCAAAGAACCTATATTTATTTGGACAGAATTACCAGATGCACAAGCAAATGTAATTATTGTATATCTTGTTGGTGCTCTCCTTCCAATTGCTGCATTATTACTTACATCTATGATTACAAATTATTTGTCTGATCAAGAAGAAGAAAAATTAAAAGAATTGGAGAATATACATTCTAATGAATTAACTCAAGCTCAACCATTAAAAGAATCAGATGAAGATGCACCAGAAGTAGAAGATGAAGAAATACCAGATGATAAAGAACATACTATTACTTTCAAAGATGGAGAAGAAATAGTTAGATCAATAACTGGAAAAATAGGTACTTATGTTTCAGTTCCTAGTGTAGAAAAAGAAGGATATGAATTTTTAGGTTGGTCTATTGATGGTAAAAATGTTACTATGCCCGTTGATGGTATTTATGATAGTGATATAACTTATGTTGCATTATGGGAAAAGAAACAACAAGAAGATAATTCTAAAGATAAACAAATTGAAGAACTTAAAAAAAGAATAGATGAGGTTGAAGAAGATCATGACAAAATGGTAGATCAAAAATTTGAAGCTGAAAGAAAATTTGAAGATTTATTACAAGATTATTCAAACCAAAATAAAGAAATCTATCAATTAAAACAAGAACTTGATAAATTAAAAAATCCAAAAATACAACAAATTCCTTCAAACGAAATCCATAAACCAATTGCATTTTCAGAACCTGAAGGATTAAAACAATCAAAAGAAACTGTAGAAAAAATAGATATTCCAGAAGAATATAAAGATCAAATTGAAGATCTTATAAAAAATGGAATTAATGAAAATAAAATAGAAAAAGATAAAAATTCTCATTTTATAAATCAATAATTATTAATATTTGTTAAAGAGGAACTTAAATTGAAAAGTTCCTCTTAATTTTTTTATTTTAAATTATAGATATGATACATAGATAATCTTTAGTATTGAGGTACTAGATGACCTTTTGAGAGTTGATTTAAAGACTCGAAGATATTAAAGAGATTAAATATATTTTAATTTACAACTATGAAAGTAGCAAGTACAAATGATGTATTGGCAAAGATTGCCATTAACAAATCTCTTTTAAAAGAATATTCAAATTCAGAATATTCAAGAATTGTTTATATGAGTGACAATTCAGAATTTCAAATCCAAATCTTTAATCCTTATTCTTATACTTTTGGTGTAGACATTACTATTGACAACAAGTCATTAGGTAATCGATTGATTGTAAAGCCAGGTGAAAGAGTTTGGTTAGAAAGATATTTTACAGAAGCTCGCAAATTCAAGTTCTCTACTTATGAAGTTAGTGGAACAAATAGAGAAGTTAAAGAAGCAATTGCAAAGAATGGAGAAATAGAACTTAGATTCTATAGAGAAGATGAACCTATAGGACTTCAAACAACTTATATACATAACTATATATATCAACCATATAATTATAAATTATATAGTAATGATTGTTTTGGTTCTTCAATTAATTATTGCGATGCAAATATTGGATCTTTAAATGCTGGTATTTCCGATGCCACATCAGTTACATCTGCATGTTATAATAATGTATTAACATCATCATTAGGATTAGATGAATTAAAAAAGAATGATACACCAATTAATGCAAGTAATAAAAAAATATTATCTAAATCAATAGAAACTGGTAGAGTTGAAAAGGGTAGTTATTCAAATCAACAATTTGAGACATTAAATATTAATTTTGAATATTGGGCTTTTCATACAGAAACTATAAAGATTTTACCAGAATCGCAAAAACCAATACATAAAAATGATTTACAAAAACAATATTGTAGTAATTGTGGTAGAAAATTAAATTTGAAATACAAGTATTGTCCATATTGTGGAGCTAAAGTAGATTTTTGTCCTAATAATAAACCACAACAAAAAGATTATGTTATCGAGAAATGCCCATATTGTGGTAGAAATGTTAGAAGTACAATGATGGAATGCCCACATTGCGGTGAAATACTTAGATAAAATAGAGGTGAACTTAAGTTCACCTCTTTTCTATTTTATATAATAAAAGAGTTTATAATATAATTAATAATTAATAATTAATGAACGAACCTTATATTTCTGGAGATTATAAACCATTTCAACAATTTATATTACAGAACAATGGAATTTTAAGAGTTATAACAACTTATGGATATATAGCTTCTATGAATCAAAGAAGTGATGAATATCATATAGATCTTAATAGAGTTGAATGGTATGAAGAAATGAGTAATTATGGTGTTAGACCTAGAATGATTATAAGATATAAAAATGGAAATGATTTGATATATTTTATAGATATTTATGATTTTAGAAAATATTATATTGAATATTTATTATGGACATAGGAAGTAAACAAGGATATCCAGCAAGTGCATTAAGTAATTTTGCGCCACATCCATTTGAGATTGATGGAATACAATGTAATTCTATGGAAGGATTTCTACAGGGATTAAAATTTGAATCTGAAGAAATGCAAAAATATGTTTGTACATTAGTTGGATATGCCGCTAAGAAAAAAGGTAAAAACAAGAATTGGAGAGACAAACAAACACTATATTGGAAAGGTATTCCTATAAAAAGAGACTCTGAAGAATATCAAACATTATTAAATAGAGCTTATAATGCATTATATGAAAATACAAAATTTAGAGCAGCATTAGAAGCCACAAATGGTGCAACATTAACACATTCAATAGGTAAGAACAAGAAAAGTGAGACTGTATTGACTACTCAAGAATTTTGTTCACGATTAACTTATTTGCGTGATAAAGGAAAATTACCAATTAATGAACAATTAAATTTATTCTAATAATTATGACACTAAAAGAGTTTAGAGAATATACTAAAGACTTGCCAGATAATATAGCAGAAAGAATTATATTATCTATAGGTATAAGAGATGAGAAAGATATAGTTGATAATAATGATGGTACAATATCTTTTCCTGAATTTAGTGAAAGATATCTAGTTGATAGTGTAAATATGATTATGGATGGAATTTTACCTCCTAAGATATTTTTTGTAACTAATAAGAAAAATAATAAATAATATAAATTATGGAAAATATAGATCAATTAAAGCAAGATAATGCAAAATTAACAGAGAGACTTAATAATGCTGCAAAATTCTTTAGAGAACAAAAAGCTCAAATTGAAGCATTGACAAAAGAAAATGAAGAATTAAAAGATCAAATTAATAGAACCCCTCAAGAAGAAGTTATATCTACCGAAAAGTGGAATGAATTAGTTAAAGAAAAAGAAGAATTAAAAACTTTATCAGATGATAAACAAAAAGCTATTGAAAATTTAGAAAATTATATTAAATCTAAAGATAAAGCATATCAAACTCTTCAAAATACTTATAATGAAGTATTTGGTGATTATAATAAGTTAAAAGAAGAAGCAAAACAAATCAATGAATATAAATTAAAATCAGAAGAGCAAACACAAGAAATAAATAAATTAAAAGAAGATTTTGAAAATTATAAAATTAAATTTGGAAACCTTGAAGGTGAAAAAAAGAATTTAGAAGATAAATATTCAAAATCAACTGAAGAAATCAAGAAATTACTAGCTGAAATAGTTAAGCTGGAAGATGATAATGATAAGTTGCGTAAGTCAGATAAATCATATAGAGAAGCTGTTGGAAAACTTAATGAAGATATAAAGGTTTTAAATAAGAAATATGATGATTTAGAAAATGAAAAAATGGCTTATGCTTCTGATTATGAAAAATTAGAGAATGATTATAAGAAACTAAAGAATAATTATATTTCATTAGAGAATGAGAAGGATATCTATTCAAATTCAGATAATGCTCTTAAAGAAATAATTGATATATTGAATAAACATGGATTCGAAGCTAGTAGAGAAATAAAAGCACAAGATAAAAAAGAAGTGAAGAAAAATTCTAATATTATGAATGGCCAAATGGTAAGAATGGCTTAAATTAAAATTGGTATAAAATGAAATATGAAGTATACTTTTATTTAGAATATTATAATGGTTCTAAAGGATCAGAAACTATTACATTTGAAACAAAAGGTAAAGGTAAAAAAGTTTTAAAAGCTAAGCTTAAAAAATATATTGAAGATTTTTATAAAGCACTAGAAAGACTTTATGATGTATCTATTACATATATTAAAAAATTTGAAAATGTAAATCCTAATAATGTATGGAATAAAGAAGACTTTGAAAAATTCAAAGATAAACTTTATAATAAGCAAGAAGCAGAAATATTAAATAAATTTAAAAAATAAATGATAAAATTAAGTTTATTAGGAAAAATTGCGGAAAAAACAATTGGTTTTGATCTTGGTGAGGGTGTTAAAGCAATGACCAAAGAAGAATCATATGAATGGCATAAAAAACATGCAAGAATTAATGAAGATGGAACTATGACAATTAGTGCAGATGAAATTGGCGATGGTTCATATGAGAAAAAATATAAAAGACCATAAATGATTGATGATCAAACAATAAAAGAATATTACCAAAATAAGAATATACATAATTGGAATAATATACCAAAAGAACATAAAGAATATTTAAAAAATAGATTTAAAGATTCTGAATCATTTAAAGAATCAGTATGGAGAATTTTATACCATATTGAAGAAAGACCAGTATGCCCAATTTGTGGAAATAAAGTATTATTTTATGGACGTAAAAAAACTATTTTTGCCAAGACTTGTTCAATATCGTGTGGAGCAAAAAAATCAAAAATAAAAAGAGAAAATACTTGTTTAAAACATAATGGTACAAAATATCCAATACAAAACAAAGAAATTTTTAATAAAATTAAACAAACATGTTTAGAAAGATATAATGTTGAAAACCCATATCAATTAGAAAAAATAAAAGAAACAAGAAAGGAAAAATATGGAGTAGAATATTTATTGCAAAGTAAAGAAATTATTAAAAAATGCCAACAAACATTTTTAAATAATTATGGATATATTTCACCTGCAAAAAATGAAGAAATAAAACAAAAAATAAAAGAAACTCAATTAATTAGATATGGTGGTAATCCAGGATTTAAAAGTGGTGAATTAAAAAATTTACAAAAAGCATATTTAACAAAAAAGAAAAAT
>Ga0247610_10002797_pt1 | contig 19758 bp, 21 predicted proteins | sample 174DNAGHGhighgp2_FD_193483 | JGI IMG/M metagenome (GOLD analysis project Ga0247610, IMG submission 193483) | Sheep rumen microbial communities from Palmerston North, Manawatu-Wanganui, New Zealand - 1742 DNA GHGhigh gp2 | ecosystem: Host-associated > Mammals > Digestive system > Stomach > Rumen...
TTCAAAGATTCCGGACAGTATGGATGTTTGCGTAAATCTTAAGCCGGGAGTGACATATGCGGATTTTGAAAGGGAATTAAAAGATATTTATCCCGATGTCGAAGCTGTAGATGTAAATGAGGCTGCACATCAGACGGTCGGCATGATCACTATCGGTATGAAGGCTTTCGCGTTTCTGATAGCGGGACTGACTATTCTTATCGTAGCATTTGTAGAATCACTCATCGTTCGAACCAATATCAACAAGCAATGGCGAAACATGGGCGTGAGCAAGGCGCTGGGATTTACATCAAAACAGCTTATCGGACAGGTGATGATGTCAAATATGCCGGCGATCCTTATCGGCGTTATCATAGGACTTATCATATCTCCGTATGCCGGAACAAGTCTTATGGTATCATCAATGGCCATATTCGGATTTAAAAAGGTTAAATTCACGGTCAAGACCGTATCCTATATACTGACGGCCATTATAATAATCGGGGTTGCGCTTTTAACTTCAGGACTTATGGGACGTCGCATCAAGACTCTTGAGCCGGTCAAGATGATAACGGAAGAGTAAGAGAATTGACTACTGAAAGGACAGGTATTTATGGTATAATCCTTGTTGTGGAGATTGAACTATGCATTATAACTGTTTGATAGTCGATGATGAAACTGAATTAGCGAAGATGACAACAGAGTATTTCTGCATGTTTGATGTTTCTACTCAGTATGTGGAAAGCGGTGAGGCATGTTTTAGATTCTTTGAAGAGAACACTGCCGATCTGGTGCTGCTCGATATCAATCTGGGCGACGGATCCGGGTTTGATGTCTGCAAGAAGCTTAGAGAGGACATGCAACTGCCTATCCTCTTTATAAGTGCAAGACAGAGTGATGATGATGTTCTTATCGCTCTTTCGATAGGCGGAGACGACTACATAAAAAAGCCTTACAGTCTTTCGGTATTGCTCGCCAAGGTAAAAGTCAATTTAAAGAGAGCAGTGCAGGTAAAAAAGGCTGAGGATATGGAGACGTTTTCTAGATCAAAAGAAACCGGATCAAAAAATGATCAGTCGGATTTTGTGATGGATGTATCGACCATGTCTGTAGTGATAAAGGGAAACAGGATATCTTTAAAGGCAAAAGAATATGCTCTCTTAAACTGCCTGTATGCACATCATGATACTATAGTGAAGAAAGAGGTGCTTTTTGACGAGGTATGGGGAGATACGTTTTTCAGCGACAGCACGCTTAATGTCCACATCAGGAAACTCAGGGAGAAGATAGAAGAAGATCCCAACAAGCCCAGATATATCAAGACAATCTGGGGAACCGGGTATATACTGGAATTAACATGAAAAGATTAAGACAGCTGTTTTTCTCTTTTACGATCTTCATGATCGTCGGACTGCTCATGTTTTTCAGTATCGGCAAGAAGACGACATACGAAAAAAGAGATATAGTTTATTACAACGATCTGTTATACCAGGTACAGGCTGACATTGAAGCAGGCCTTTCAGAAACAGATATAGAAGACAAATACGACTGCGTTCTTACGATGTCAAAGGATATCAATGATCCGAAACTGGCTTCGCTGTATGCGGATGGTGCCATAATACTCGATGTAAAGGTAAACGGCGAGTATATCGGCAAGGTCGGATGGAACGATATCAAGGGAAATTTTAACAGAACGAGTGAAGTATTTTTCAGAGCCGCGATGGTGCTGTGGACAGCAGTGCTAGCATGCGGCTATTTGTTGTTATTGTATATGTATGTCGTATTCTTGAGACCTATCGATGAACTCAAAGGATTCGCAACAGATATAGCAAAAGGGGAACTGGATAAGTCTCTGCCGATCAGGAAGAACACTATGTTTGGAAGCTTTGTCGAAGGCTTTGATATAATGAGAGAGCAGATCAGATCATCAATCAACAGGGAAAGACAGGCTGAGATCGCAAGAAAGGAACTCATTCAGGGCTTAAGTCATGATATCAAGACGCCGCTTGCCGTGATAAAGGCTACATGTGAAGTGATAGAGCTAAAGCTTTCAAGAAAGCTTGAGGAGATCTCAGGTAAGGATGATACTGAGGCTTTAAATGAGTACAGTGATCTTATAGATAAGGTCAGATCAGTATCGGGCAAGGCCGATACTATAAGTCTTCTTATGAGTGATGTCATGCATGCAAATCTGGAGGAACTTGAAAAGATCGATGTTGAACCGCATGAAGAGAATTCGACATTGATAGAGGATTTTTTGAAGAATCTTTCGGATTACGGAAACATCATACTCGAAAACCATATCCACGCGTGTCTTGTATATATGGACAGAAGGCGCATGGAGCAGGTCATAGACAACATAGTGGGCAATTCCAACAAGTATGCTGGTACGGATATAAGAGTCAGTTTCTCGCAGACTGAGGATATACTGATGGCGGACGGTTCGCTTTCATGCTTTATAAAGATCATCATACGTGACAGCGGTCCCGGAGTAGACAAGGATGATCTTCCTCTGATAGCCGAGAAATACTATAGGGGAGGAAATTCCGCAACACAGACAGGCTTTGGCCTTGGCATGTATCTGGCTAAGACATATATGGAAAAGCAGGGCGGTGGAATGGAGTATTACAATGATAATGGTTTTGTGGTAGAATTACTTCTCAGAAAGGTCTGATCTATGTTAAAAAACCATTACAGAGCAATAATGTTCGATCTAGACGGAACACTTCTTCCAATGGATATGGAAGAGTTCACGAGCGGATATTTTAAAGAACTTTACAAGAAAGTAAATATGACTGACATACCTGTACAGTCTTTTGTCGATGCCATATGGAAGGGAACATATTCCATGATGAAAAATGACGGTACAAAGAAAAACCGTGATGCATTCTGGGATACGTTTGGCAGTGTTATAGACTGTGATATCGATGAAATTGATAAAAGGTGTCTTGACTTTTATTCCAATGAATTTAAAGACAGCAAGCGCTTCACAAAGGATAATCCGCTTGCAGTTAAGGCAGTTGAGATAGCTCATAAAAAAGCAGATCTTGTTATCCTTGCAACCAACCCGATATTTCCGATGGCAGGCCAGATAACAAGGCTTGGATGGATAGATCTTAAGAAGGAAGACTTTGATCTTGTAACCTGTTATGAGGAAGAAGCCTACTGCAAGCCGAATCCGAAATACTTTGAAGCGGTGCTTAAAAAGATGGGACTTGCGAAAGAAGAATGTCTCATGATAGGCAACGATGAAAAGGAAGATATGCTGTGTGCAAAGATGGCAGAGATCGATGCGTATCTTGTAGAAGATACCATGATAGAATGCAAGGATCATCCCTGGGAAGGAGAAAGAGGATCCTTTGCTGACATGATCAAGATGTTAGAAGGACTTAAATAGACAGCTTATTGACAGCGGCTTTTATAAGCCGCTTTTTAAGAGTCTTAAGAGGAGTTTTATATGCTTCAGAGTTTTACCGTTGTGGGAACACAGGTATTTATACTGTTTATTCTTATAGGGATCGGCTTTGTCGGGACAAAAGCAGGGATCATAAAAAAAGAGGGCGTATCAACGATTACGGAGATAATGCTCTACATAGTGACACCATGTGTAATAATCCATGCATTTCAGAGAGATTTCGAGCCTGTCCTCTTAAAGGGATTTCTTATCGCATTTGGAGCGGCCATTCTTTCACATGTGATATGCATCATTTTGGGAAAGCTCTTTATACATAATGAGGATGATGACAAGAAGAGGCTGTTCAGATTCGGTGTCATCTTTTCAAACTGTGGATTCATGTCGCTTCCGCTTCTTGATGCGCTCCTTGGGAGCGAAGGGGTTTTTTACGGAGCATCATATGTTGCTGTATTCAATCTCTTTTTGTGGTCATACGGCCTTGTTTTGATGGATACAAAGGGCGGAGCTTTATCTGTTAAGAAGATTCTGCTAAACCCCGGAGTCATCCCTGTTGTGATCGGACTCATATTCTTTTTCACATCATTCAGACTTCCCAATATAATAGGCATACCCGTAGAGTATCTTGCTGCGCTTAATACTCCGGTACCGATGCTCGTTATCGGATATAATGTTTCAAGACTCGATCTAAAGAAGGCTATGCGTGACAGGGATGAGTATATCATGATGCTCTTGAGGCTGCTTGTTTGCCCAGCGATCATTCTGGCAATCATGTATTTAGCAGGGGTAAGGGGAAATCTGCTTGTTGCATGTGCCGTATCGGCATCAGCACCGGTCGCTGCCAGCTCTACCATGTTCACCATCAAATTTGGAGGCAACAGCGAGCTGTCTGCGGAGACAGTCGCGGTTTCGACTCTTTTATCTATAATAACAATGACTCTCATTGTCGGGTGTGCTTTTGCTATAGCATGACCTGTGTTATAATACAGAAAAGTTTCAGGAGAGATTATGTACGAGTATAAGATACGCATCGGGTTTTCCGATTGCGACATAAACAAGACATTTACACTGACATCACTGATCGATGCATTTCAGGACTGCTCAACATTTCAGTCTGAGGATCTGGGAGTGGGATTCGATGTGCTCACGCAGCACAATGTAGTCTGGGTCATCAATTACTGGGAACTAAATATATACAGGCTGCCGAAGCTATGCGATTACGTTACCGTAGGAACTTATCCGTATGCATTCAAGGGATGCTTCGGATTCAGAAACTTCTATATGAAGGATGATAAAAACGAGTATATAGTTAAGGCCAATTCTATGTGGACATTGGTCGATACGCTATCATCAAGACCGTCAAGGGCGCCTCAGTTCATCTCGCAGGCATATGAGCTTGAAGAGAAGCTTGATATGACATACAATCCCAGAAAGGTTCTTATCCCTGAGACGGACGATGTTTTAACGCTTGAAAAGGATCCCATTCACATACAGCTGCATCATTTAGACAGCAATCATCATGTGAATAACGGTCAGTATGTCAAGCTTGCCATGTCGGCTTTGGGAGAAGAAGAAAATATCAGCTCTCTCAGGATTGACTACAGAAAACAGGCGCATCTAGGAGATACGATATATCCTGTCGTATATAAGACCGATAATAAGTCGATCGTTGCTCTTTACGATGAGAATAAGAGTGCATTTTCCGTTGCGGAGTTTGCGGATCTTTCAGATTAGGGATCGAGGGTGATAAATGTTAAGACTGGGTGAGAGACAAACACTTAAGATAAATGAAAAAAAGGAATTCGGAGTATATCTTGTCAGTGGCGATGGTGAAGAAAAGGTCCTGCTTCCGATAAAGCAGGTGCCTGAAGGTGCCGGTATCGGAGACGATATAGAGGTCTTCTTGTACAGAGATTCAAATGACAGGATCATTGCTACCACGATAAATCCTAAGATCACAAAAGGCAAGGTTGCGCTCCTTGAGGTAAAGGAAGTATCAAAGATAGGAGCATTTCTTGACTGGGGGCTTGAAAAGGATCTGCTGCTGCCGTTTAAGGAACAGACCAAAGTGTTAAAAAAGTCTGATAAGGTGCTTGTCAGTCTGTATATAGACAAGAGTAACAGACTGTGTGCGACAATGAAGGTATACCCGTATCTGGAAAGAGGAAAGCAATTTAAGAAGGATGATACCGTTACGGGAACAGTGTATGAGATCAGTGAAAACTTCGGAGCTTTTGTAGCGGTAGAAAACAGATACAGTGCTCTCATACCCAAAAGGGAAATGCCGAATGACTTGCATGTGGGTGAAGAGATAAGAGCAAGAGTCACTGCGATCAAGAGTGACGGAAAGATCGATCTAAGCGTAAGAGAAAAGGCATATCTTCAGATGAGCATAGATGCCGACAGACTTATAAGATATATGGACGAGCATGACGGAAAGATACCTTTTACAGACAAGGCATCGCCCGAACTGATAAATAAGACCATGAACATGAGTAAAAACGAGTTTAAGCGTGCCGTGGGCAATCTGCTCAAGGCTTCCAAGATAGAGATAGGTGAAGACTGCATCATCAAGAAATAAGAATGGAACATAAAAGAGTAAATCTGGGGTATCTTACATTTTTAATATTGGAGATCGTGCTTATCATGACGATCGGTATCTGGGACAGATATGTGGATCTTGACGATTCCATGGTCAGTACTCTCTTGGCTGAATCTACGATCCTGATCCCTCCGATCATCTTTATCTTTCTCGGACGAAAGGAATACAGTATAAAGGACAGAGTCGGACTAAAGCTTATGAAGCCCTCGACTTTTGCGATAGTCATTCTCTATGCGATAGTCGTAATGCCGATAGGGACGTTGGCCAATGCGATATCAATGCTTTGGGTGGATAACACTGTGTTAGAGGCAAGCGGCACAATGCTTGATAACGACTGGTACATGGCACTCATAGCCATCGCGATAGTAGCTCCTTTTGTTGAGGAATTCTGTTTCAGGGGATTTGTATACAACGGATACAGGTATGACGGCGCGAGGCTGTCTGCGGTGTTTATGTCTGCTCTGATGTTTGCGTTCATGCATATGAATTTCAACCAGGCGGCATATGCATTTGTCATAGGGATCGCGTTTGCGTTCATATATGAGGCAACCGGATCTTTATGGTCTTCCTTCATCTGTCACAGTCTGTTCAACGCAGAGAGCGTGATACTGATGTTTATTGCCGACCATTTCTATCCGGGCATATATGATGAAATGACGATAAATAAGGATGAGATCATGGCCGATATCCCGGTGTATGCGATCATCGCGGTGTTTGCGATAGTCATTGGGATATGTCTTATCTATGTGGCTGCCAAGATCGAAGGCAGACATGAAAGATTAAAAGAGCTGTTTGAAGGATTCAATTACGGGACAGGCAGCAAAAAGGTTAAGATAGTGACTGCTCCGCTTGTGATATCGCTAGTGCTGTTATTTGCTTACATGATCTTAAGTGAAGTGGTAAACAGAATGATGTGAAATAAAAAAGGGTGTCGGATCGACACCCCTTTTTATGTGATGGGCCACATGACCCGAGTGTAAAGTTAGACTACCATATCAAAGTTGGAACCAACTGATGGGTTGACCGAACGCTCCATTGCTGCAGCATCGATCATTTTTAGTAGTCCGTTGCCTGCCGCTTCGTTTGTATCCAAAGCTTTACTTAGCATGGCAATATCAACTTTAGATAAGGAGTCGCTGCCTGTAACGGCCATAGCCGCTGTGCCTATATTGCTTATAGTCATATCAACACCTCCTTAATGTTATTATCGTATCAGGATGATCAAAAAGCGAGAGGCAAACTCAAAATAGGAAGTTTTTGTGAAATATTACCATAAAAAACCATTATTTCCTATGGATTTTTTTGTATAAATGCTTTATTATAGGAAAAGGTATTGTGAAAATATCTATTATCAGGTATTGACTTTTGTAGAAAATAACTATTTTTTAAGATCAGAAAGCGGAGGAAGTATGATATCCAATCAGGTATTACAAAGTACCATTGAAGGTCTGAAGAATATTGCCAGGATCGAGCTGTGTGTTCTGGACGTGGAAGGAAAAGCATACGCATTTACCAATCAGGAGATGGAAAAGTACAGCGCGCAGGCCGTTGAATTTGTCAGGTCGAGCGCGGATTCACAGGAGATAGCCGGCTGCCAGTTCTTTAAGATATATGATGAACAGCAGCTTGAATACATCCTTGTGGCGCAGGGTACAACGGAAGATGTGTATACTCTGGGAAAGATGGTTGCCTTCCAGATACAGAATCTTTTGGTTGCATACAAGGAAAGATTCGACAAGGACAACTTTATCAAGAACCTTCTGCTTGACAACCTTCTTCTTGTGGATATATTCAGCCGTGCAAAGAAGCTTCATATTCAGTCGGACAAGAGCAGGGTTGCGATCATCATCGAGGCAAACACAGGCAAGGAAAACAATGTACTCGAACTGATGAGAACGCATTTCGGATCAAACAACAAGGACTTTATAACGGCTGTCGATGAAAACAGTGTCATTGTTGTAAAGGAACTGGATGACAATGCGACCAATGAGGATATAGACAAGGTCTGCGCTACATACAAGAATCAGCTTTCAAAAGAGAGCGTTAAGGATATCAGAGTAGCCTACGGAACTATCGTTCGCGAGATCAAGGAAGTCAGCCGATCTTACAAGGAAGCAAAGATGGCGCTTGATGTAGGAAAGATATTCTTTGACGACAGAGATGTCATGGCCTACAGCGAGCTTGGAATAGGAAGACTCATATATCAGCTTCCGATACCTCTTTGCAAACTCTTTATCAAGGAGATCTTCGACGGCAAGAGCCCGGATGATTTCGATGAGGAGACGCTTACGACGATCACCAAGTTTTTCGAGAACAGTCTCAATGTTTCAGAGACATCCCGTCAGTTGTTCATTCACAGAAATACGCTTGTATACAGACTGGACAAGCTTCAGAAGACTACAGGTCTTGATCTGAGGGTTTTTGAGGATGCCATAACATTCAAGATCGCTCTCATGGTCGTTAAATATATGAATTATATGGAGTCTTTGGAATACTAGGACATGGATTAAAGGAGAATCAGAGTGGCTTTAGGAAAGAAGAAAAAGGTAAAAGTTATACCGGAAGACGAGCTGATCGTATTTGATAATGTCACAAAGACTTATCAGAGCGGTTCGCCTGCGCTCAACGGAGTCAGCCTTAAGGTAAAAAAAGGTGAATTCGTATTCATAGTCGGTGACAGCGGATCGGGAAAATCTACGCTCATCAAGCTGTTATTAAGAGAGCTTGTTCCCACAGATGGGGAGATATATGTAAACGGTGTGAACCTGTCAAAGCTTCGCAGAAGACAGGTGCCCAAATACAGAAGAAACCTTGGAGTTGTTTTCCAGGATTTCAGACTCATAAAGAACTGGAATGTCTATGAGAACGTAGCATTCGCCCAGAGGATAGTACAGACGCCGAACAGGCTTATAAAGAGAAATGTTCCCGCGATACTCTCGATAGTGGGACTGGCGAGCAAATACAAGGCTAAGCCGATGCAGCTTTCAGGCGGAGAACAGCAGAGAGTCGCTATGGCAAGAGCACTTATAAACAAGCCGCCGATACTTCTTTGCGATGAGCCTACCGGTAATCTCGATCCCAAGAATTCATGGGAGATCATGAAGCTTCTTGAGCAGATCAACAAGCGAGGAACGACAGTCATAGTGGTCACTCATAACAGAGAGATCGTCAATGAGATGCAGAAGCGCGTAATAACCATGAAGAAGGGCGTGATATTAAACGACGAGGAGAAGGGTGGATATATAGATGAGGATTAGTTCATTTTTCTATACGATCAAGCAGGGTATAAAGAATATATTCCGCAATGCAGTATTCTCGCTGGCTTCCATTGCAACCATTTCTTCGTGTCTGCTTTTGTTTGGTGTTTTTTATGCCATGATCGCAAATTTCCAGAATATCGTTAAGACTGCCGAAGAGGGAGTCGCTGTTACGGTATTCTTTGATGAGGAAGTGTGTGCCGATGATGCACGCATGAAGGAGATAGGAGATCTTATTAGCGCCCGTCCCGAGGTCAGCAAGATAGTATTTGTATCTGCAGACCAGGCCTGGGAGGAGTTCAAGGTCGAGTATCTTGGCGAGTATGCAGAAGGATTCACTGAGAATCCTCTTGCCGGAAGTGCAAACTATCAGATATATCTGAAGGATATTTCGCAGCAGGATAATCTGGTCTCATATCTAAAGACCGTTGTCGGTGTAAGAGAGGTCAATTATTCTCAGGTCACCGCAGATGCTTTAAGCGGTGCCAACAACATGATCAGCTATGTATCGATCGGTATCATAGGCATATTGCTCGCAGTTTCGATCTTCCTTATAAGCAATACGGTTATGATAGGCATCTCGATCAGAAAAGAAGAGATAGGAATCATGAAATATGTCGGAGCGACAGATTTCTTTGTAAGAGCTCCGTTTGTTGTGGAATGTCTCATCATTGGTCTTATCGGAGCGGCAATACCACTCGGAATAATAAATATCGGCTACGACAAATTGCTCGCACTGGTGACAGAAAGATTCAATGTGCTTAACAGCATATTAAGATTCCTTCCCATCCAGACGATCAATAAGACACTTATTCCGATCTCACTCGGTATTGGTGCAGGTATAGGCTTATTGGGAAGCATAGTAACAGTAAGGAAGCATTTGAAGGTATAACTGTACATGGTAAATAAACGACTGGCCGCCATTTTGATGATGGTGGCATTGTCCGTTTCGGCTGTTTTCCCGGCTGTCAGCAGCTATGCTAGCGAAAGCGACGATGCCGAGAAGGAGAAGGTAGAACAAGAGGATTCTGAACACGACTACGAGGATACCAACAGAGCTAACAAGATACAGGAGCTTGAGGACAGTATCAAGGAGAAGCAGGATCAGATAAAGAAGGCTGAAGACGACAGAAAAAAGATCAAAAGCAATATAACGGACATCCAGAAAATGGTGGATGACCTTGAAAAGGAAAAGAGCGATCTTTCCAACTATGTCACCAAGCTTGACGGTGACATGGAACAGATACAGGACAAGATAAGTGAACTGACGGATCTGATAACGGACAAGGAAGAGGAGATATCAAAAGCCGAGGCAGATCTTGAAGAGGCTGAGCGTATTCAGCTTGATCAGTACAATGCCATGAAGGCGCGTATCAAGTTCATGTATGAGAAAGGAGACTCATACTATCTTGAACTTTTGTTTAAGTCAAAGAATTTCGGAGATATGGTCAACAAAGCTGACTATATCGAGCAGCTTTCATCTTATGACAAGAAAAAACTGGAGGAATATATAGCAAACTGTGAATATGTCGAAGCCTGCAAGCTGTCGCTTGAGTCAGAAAAGCAGACACTGGATGAAGCCAAGGCTCAGGTAGAAGAGGAAGAGGCAAATCTTGAGAAGCTGATAGACAATAAGAAGCATGAGATAGATGCTAAGGAATACGACATATCAAACAAGGAACAGGCTATAAAAGAGTATGAAGCGGATCTGGCCGAACAGAATGCTGTGATCTCAGCTCTTGAAGCGGCCGTTAAGGAGCAGAAAAAGAAGCTTCTTGAAGAGAGCGGCAACGTCATCACCTATGACGGCGGCATGTTTGCATGGCCTGCGCCCAAGTATACGAGAGTATCCGATGACTACGGATGGAGAACACATCCGATACTCGGAGTACAGCAGTTCCATAACGGTGTAGATCTGGCTGCACCCGCAGGTTCTCCGATAGTGTGCGCATATGATGGAGAGGTCGTTGCATCGTCGTATTCTTCGACCATGGGTAATTATGTCATGGTCAACCACGGTGATGATCTTTATACGATCTATATGCATGCTTCAGCCGTATATGTATCTACAGGTGACAAGGTTATCAGAGGCGAGAAGATAGCAGCGGTAGGTTCTACGGGAAGATCGACAGGCAACCATCTGCACTTCAGCGTAAGACAGAGCGGCGATTATGTAAGCCCGTGGAAGTATCTGGGCAAATGATAGATTATTGAACGGAGTAAAAAATGAGCGAAGAGATCAAAGAAAACAACGAGGCAGATATAACAGTGCCTCAGACAATGGATAAAGCTCAAAAGAAAAGAGAAAGAAAGAAATTCTGGCTCGGATTTCTTGTGGGTGTCGTAGGTGTTTTACTGGCAGCCTGCATCGTATCTGTAGTTGCATATCTTGGATTCAGGAAGCAGGTTAGCTACAGCGAAGAAGCACAGCTTTCAACAGGAAAGAAATCAGGATCTTCATCCGTAGTCACCTCGGCGACAACAGCCAAGATGACTATGATCGAGCGCCTCATAAAGAAGAACTACTACATGGATGTAGATGAGGAAGAGCTCAGAGACGGTATATACAGAGGCATGCTGGCTTCTTTAAATGATCCTTATTCCGAGTATTATTCAGCAGAGGATCTTAAGGAAGTTATAGAGAGCAACGAAGGGATATACTATGGCATAGGCGCCTATGTATCTCTTGATACTGATCTGAATCTTTCGGTGATATCAGGCATCATCTCCGGAACGCCAGCAGAGGAGGCAGGTCTTCAGGAAGGTGATATCATCTACAAGGTAGACGGGACCGATACGACAGGAATGTCTGTTTCCGAAGTCGTTTCAATGATCAGGGGCAAGGAGCATACGACAGTTGATCTTTCTCTCATCCGCGACGGAGAGGTAGTCGAGATCACTGTTGAGAGAAGAAAAGTTGAATCTCCCACCGTTGAATACGAGATGCTCGATGGCAACATAGGCTATATACAGATAACAGAGTTTGATGATGTTACTACGGATCAGTTTACGGAAGCCATGGCTGTCTTAAAGGGTCAGAACATGAAAGGTCTGATCCTCGACTTAAGATCAAACGGCGGAGGAAATCTGGATACCTGCATAGATATATCGCAGCAGTTGCTTCCCAAGGGCCTTATCGTATATACCGAGGATAAATACGGAAACAGGGATGAGTATACATGCGACGGTCAGCGTAAGTTTGACAAACCGCTCGTTGTTTTGGTAAACGGCTATACTGCAAGTGCTTCCGAGATACTTACCGGTGCGATAAAGGACTACAGACTCGGAACAGTCATGGGTACGACGACCTACGGCAAGGGCATCGTTCAGCAGATCATATCATTAAAGGACGGTACTGCCGTAAAGATGACTATAAGCAGATATTACACGCCCAAGGGTCATTACATCCATCAGACAGGTATTGAACCTGACATTGAGGTTGAGTTTGACGCCGATGCATACAAGAAAGACAAGACAGACAATCAGCTTGAAGCAGCTAAGACACAGATAAAGAGGCTGATCGACTAGAATTATGATAGTTCATCCGATTAAACCAGTATTTGACAAGAATTCAAAAATATTGATACTTGGCAGCTTTCCTTCCGTGAGATCACGGGAGGAAGGCTTTTTCTATGGGCATAAGCAGAACAGATTCTGGAAGGTTGTTTCTGCTGTCTTTGAAGAAGAAGTTCCAAAAACTATACCGCAGAAGAAAGCATTTCTTCTTAGAAATCATATAGCTCTCTGGGATGTCATACACTCTTGCGATATAACAGGCTCGTCTGATTCGAGCATTAAAAATGTTGTGGCCAATGATCTTAGCATCATACTTGAACATAGCGGTATAAGAAAAATATTCGTAAACGGAAAGACAGCTGAAAAGTATTATATTAAATACAGTGAGAAGGATACACATATAAAGGCTATATGCCTTCCTTCCACCTCACCTGCAAATGCGGCCTTTTCTGTTGACAGACTGACAGAAGCATGGAAGATGATAAAACTCTGATAATGGGGATCCCTGTGGGGATCCTTTTTTGTTGTTTGGCCCTTTAAAATACACTTAAGAAGCCCCTGTTTTTTATAATTATAAATTGTTATAATAAATGTGACATACAGATGTCACATTTGACATGTTAAGATATATTCAGAGTGTGAAAGATATGAAGATAGACAGACTGATCGGTATATTATCAATACTTCTTCAGGAAGAAAAGATCACCCAGCAGGAGCTGGCTGACAGATTTGAAGTATCAAGAAGGACCATTATCCGTGATATTGAGAATCTTTCAAAGGCAGGCATCCCCGTGACTTCATCACAGGGGATAGGGGGAGGCGTCAGTATCATGAACGGGTACCGCATGGACAGGACACTTCTTACATCTAAAGATATGCGGATGATACTTGCCGGCTTAAGAAGCCTTGACAGCGTGGGAGGCAGCAGATACTACAGTCAGCTTATGGAGAAGATACAGGCTGGATCGAGCGAGCTGATCAACGGCAGGGACTCAATACTGATCGACCTTGCATCCTGGTACAGGGATACACTGGCGCCTAAGATCGAGACCATACAGGATGCGATCGAAAACCGACATCTTATCACATTTAACTACTATGCCCCTTCAGGAGACAGCATAAGGACGATTGAGCCATACTATATCGTTTTTAAGTGGACGAGCTGGTACGTATGGGGATGGTGCCTTAAAAGAAAAGATTTCAGGATGTTCAAGCTAAACCGCATGGATAAGCTTGCAGAGACCAAAAAGGGATTCGAGTGCAGAAAGATATCGGTACCGGATTTTAAGTCTTCGGGAGCGTTTGAAAAAGGGATCAGGGTAAAGGCTCTGTTCAGCCCTGATGTAAAATGGCGCCTTATCGAGGAATACGGGCCGGAGTGCTACAGGGAATGCGAAGATAAAAGGCTCTTGCTTGAAATCGAGCATTCGGATGAGGATAACCTGATCGGATGGATAATGACTTTCGGTGACAGAGCAGAACTCATCGAACCGGTTGAGATCAGGAAAAAGATAAGCAGTCTGCTGAATAAGATGACAGACATGTACGGAAAGGATCAAAAATGAAATATACATGGATAGATGAATACCTTATGTCAAAACCGGGTGTTACAAAAGATCATCAAAAGGAATGGAACTGGATACGATATCATATCGGTGGAAAGCTCTTTGCTGCTGTATGCAGGGATGATTCAGACAATCCCGTCTATATAACGATAAAGCTTGAGCCTCTGCAGGGAGAGGCATTAAGAAAACAGTTCGATGATATAATCCCCGGCTACTACATGAACAAGATACACTGGAACTCGGTAAAGGCAGACGGAAATGTCACAGATGATGTTTTGGAGAACATGCTCGATAGCGCGTATCATCTGGTACTTCATTCATTAAGTAAAAAGAAGCAGGAAGAGATACTATCAACTGTCAGTGAAGATCTTCTTATAAGCTGCTGCGGGTCAGACTGCGGTGAATGCTACTGCTACAAAAAGATCTGTAAAGGATGCAATGAGCTTTGCGGAAAAGTCTTTCATGCACCAAAAGGAAAGGCCTGTCCCATATATTTATGCTGCAGGATAAAAAATGGCTTTCATTCATGCGGCGAGTGTGAAAAGCTTCCATGTGATCTTATCCTAAAAACCAAGGATCCAAACATGTCACAAGAGGAATTCATGAAAAATGTTGATGAAAGAGTAAGACGACTGAGAGGAGATAAGAGTGGCTTTTGATTTTAAGAAAGAATACAGGGAGTTTTATCTGCCAGGCAAGAAGCCTCAGATCGTTACGATACCAAAGATGAATTACATCGCTGTAAGAGGAAGAGGTGATCCAAATGATGAAGGAGGGGAATACAAGAAAGCGATAGAGCTTTTGTATAGTATCGCCTTCACGATAAAGATGAGTAAAAGATCCGATCACAGGATAGAAGGCTATTTTGACTATGTCGTCCCGCCTCTTGAGGGCTTCTGGTGGCAGGATGGAGCGAAAGATATCGATTACGGTCATAAGGTAGATTTTAAATGGATATCCGTTATAAGACTTCCGGATTTTGTATCAAAGTATGATTTTGACTGGGCTGTCAGTCAGGCAGCGAATAAGAAAAAGATGGATTTTTCGCAAGTCGAGTTTATTACCATAGAGGAAGGGATGTGTGTGCAGTGCATGCATATCGGATCATATGACGATGAGCCACAGACAGTAAAACTGATGGATGAATATATAAATGAAAACGGTTATGAGAATGACCTGTCAATGACAAGACTTCATCATGAGATATATCTATCGGATGCAAGGAAAGTACCAAATGACAGGCTTAGGACAGTGATCAGACATCCGATCAGACAAAGGGGATAGGATATGGAATATATAAGAGTAACAAAGGAAAACATTGAAAAAGAGCACATATGCTGTGCAATAGCAAACAATAACGATATCCAGGTCTCATCAAAGAAAGCATGGCTTCTTGACAGATTTGACGAAGGGCTTGTATTCCTAAAGAGCAAAGAGAGAGGCAAATGCTTCATAGAATACATACCCGCTGAAAATGCCTGGGTACCCATAGATGCGGACGGATATATGTATATAGACTGTCTGTGGGTATCGGGTTCGCTTAAGGGACACGGCTATTCAACGGATCTTTTAAATGCATGTATCAAAGAAAGCAGAAAAAAGAACAAATCGGGGATATGCATACTTTCAGCCGCAAAGAAGAGACCTTTTCTTTCTGATCCGAAGTTCCTTGAATATAAGGGCTTTAAGATGTGCGATGAATCAGATTGCGGCATTCAGCTGTGGTATCTGGCGTTTAGCGATGATGGCACAATCCCCAGGTTTAAGGAGTGCGCAAAGCATCCTCATACCGATGAAACAGGATATGTCCTGTATTATACGAATCAGTGTCCTTTCAATGCAAAGTATGTACCCGTACTTGAGAAGACCGCAAAGGATAACGGTATTGAGTTTAAGGCTATAAAGTTGGATACAAAAGACAGGGCTCAGAATGCACCGACTCCCGTAACAAACTATGCATTCTTTCATAACGGCGAGTATGTTACAAACGAGCAGATGAACGACAAGAGATTTTTAAAGCTTGTGAACGGATAGGAGACGGGATGCATTTTGTAGATGCCAAAGGCATACTGACGGCAAATAATGGTCAGTGCGGAATGAATATATACAGAGGCTGCAGCCACGGCTGTATCTATTGCGACAGCAGGAGCAAATGCTACGGGTTTACGCATCCTTTCGAGGATATTGAAGTCAAGCAGAATGCACCTGAGCTTTTGGAGAATGCATTAAAGTCAAAAAGAAAAAGATGCATGATCGCAACAGGAGCCATGTCAGATCCTTACATGCATTGCGAAGAAAAACTCCGCATGACAAGGAAGTGTCTTAAGATCATAAACAAATACGGTTTTGGATTAGCGATACAGACCAAGTCGGATCGGATCCTTGAAGATATCGATCTTTTAGATGCGATCAATAAAAATGCCAAATGCGTGGTACAGATGACTCTTACCACATATGATGACAGGCTGTGTTCTTTGATCGAGCCGAATGTGTGCAACACAAAAAGAAGGATAGAAGTCCTTGAAAGGATGAGAGACAGGGGCATACCTACTGTTGTGTGGCTCTCTCCCATCCTGCCATTCATCAATGACACAAAAGAGAATATCGAGAGTATCGTTAGAGAGTGCGTCCGGGTAGATGTAAAGGGCATCATATGCTTTGGCATGGGCATGACTCTAAGAGAAGGCGACAGGGAGTACTACTATGATGCACTGGATAAGCATTTTTCCGGACTTAAGCAGAAGTATATAAAAACATACGGCAATGCATATGAACTTGCCAGTCCAGATTCTAGGAGCCTGATGAGACTGTTTAGGGACATGTGTCTAAAAAACGGCATCATGTACAGACCGGATGAATGCTTTGAGTATATGAAGACTCTGCCTGACAGATACTCGCAGATGTCGCTGTTTGATCTTTAAGGAGAATGATGGAAAGACCTGAATTTGACAAGATAGAAAGCTATGAGGAGTTCTCAAGATACTACTGGTACAGGGAAGAGCTGATTAAGATATGCAAGAGCAAAGGACTTAAGGCCGACTCTGGCAAGATCGAGCTTAACAGAGTGATAGAGGCATACTTTAAAGGAGAAAGGATCCTGCCCGTTAAAAGGAAAAAGAATTCTTATATTGACAGAAATATCAAGCTGACAAAGGAAAGCGGACTGATCGAGTGCGGTTTTACTTTCGGCAACAGGTTCAGAGAATTCTTTAAAAAGGAAACAGGAGAGGATAATTTCAGGTTTAATGTTGACATGGTCGCCACAGTCAAGGCTGTAAAGGAAAGTGACGATAACTCATTTACGCTCGGAGATCTTATTGATGTCTACTACGGCAAAAAGACGTATGCTAAGTATGACAGATCTGCTCTTTTGTGGAACAGATTCGTAAAGGATTTCTGTGCGGATGATGCAACCGCAATCTTTAGGGAGAGACTTAAGGCGGCAGCAGCGTTTTGGAAGATCGTTCGCGAATCGGATATGAAAAAAGAGTATTCTCATGAACTTTTTGAAAGATATAAAGGAACGATAGATGTTAACGATAAGTAAACAACAGGCAAGACAGTTCATCCTGTCAAAGCAGGGTCTGATAGGTGCGTATCGCTTTATCGGAAAAGAAGGAGCATATGACTATATCTGCCAAGCAGGATGCATACAGTTCGATCCGGTTGATGTCTGCGGAAAGAATGCCGAACTGACCCTGCAGTCACGTGTCAGGGGATTTAAGAAGTCGATGTTAAGCGAGCTTCTATACAGGGATCGAAAACTGATGGATTATGCCGATAAGGAGCTTTCGATATGGCCGGTAGGCGACTGGCCTTATTTTAGTGACTACAGGGAAAGAAGCAAAGAGCTTGGAATGAGTTTTGAAGGTCTTGAACAGCTAAAAAAACAGGCTCTTGATCATATAGAAAAAAACGGACCTGTCTGCAGTGATAAACTTCCGATAAAAGGAAAGATATACTGGCATTCATCCATGCACTGGAGCGGAAACTGGGATAAGGAATCGCTTGCTGCAAGATCTGTTTTAGAACAGCTGTATACTGACGGAGAGCTTGTCATTCATCATAAGAACGGAAGCAGAAAATACTATGATCTGGCAAGAAGACATATAGACGCATCGATATTAAATGCCAAAAATCCGTTAAAGGATAAAGAAGAGTTCATCAGATGGCGCATGATCAGGCGGATCGGTGCAGTAGGTCTTTTGTGGGATAAGAATTCCACAGCATTTTTAGGGATAGATATTAATGCATCAAAACGAAAAGAGATGCTTTCCTATCTTGCTGATGAAGGAAAGATATGCCCCGTCTGTGTTGAAGGAATAAAACAGACATTTTATTATCGCATCGAGGATGATGAACTGATGAGACATATCCTTGACAGGAAGGCAGATCTTAAGCCGAGGATGTCATTTATCGCTCCGCTAGATCCTCTCATGTGGGACAAAGCACTTATATATGCTCTGTGGGACTTTAAATACGCATGGGAGATTTATACTCCCGCAACAAAGCGAAAATACGGATACTATAGTCTGCCGATCATTTGCGGTGAAAGATTTGTGGGCAGGATAGAAGCTGTTCCCGACAGGAAAAAAGGAGTGCTCTCAGTCAAGGGCCTGTGGTGGGAAGAAGGCGTTTCTGTAACAAAAAACATGGAAGCAAAACTTAAAAATACACTAAAGAGATTTGCTTCCTTCAACGACTGCTTGGACGTTGAGATATAAATATGGTATTCTAAATTTTGCGATTAGGGTATATATTCTGTATAGTTGGGATACAGATCAGGGAAGCCGATGGAATTTAGATTACATTCAGAGTACAAGCCTACAGGCGACCAGCCTCAGGCAATAAAGGAACTTGTTGAGGGTTTTAAACAGGGCAACCAGTTTGAGACCCTGCTTGGCGTTACGGGCTCGGGAAAGACTTTTACGATGGCAAATGTCATAGCAGCTCTTAACAAGCCTACTCTTATCATATCACACAACAAGACACTTGCAGGCCAGCTCTACGGGGAGATGAAGGAGTTCTTTCCGGAAAATGCGGTGGAGTATTTTGTGTCCTACTATGATTACTATCAGCCGGAGGCATATGTCCCGTCTTCCGATACCTATATCGCGAAGGATTCATCGATAAATGACGAGATAGAAAAACTAAGACTCTCTGCTACGGCGTCCTTGTCAGAGAGAAGAGATGTCATAGTCGTTGCATCCGTAAGCTGCATCTACGGACTGGGAAGCCCTGATGAATACCATGAGATGATAGTATCTCTGCGCCCGGGAATGAACAAGGAAAGAGATGATGTTATACGTGAACTCATTGCCATCCAGTATGACAGAAACGAGATGGATATAGAAAGAGCAACATTCAGGGTAAGAGGCGATCTGATAGAGATATATCCCGCCCAGGGCGGAGATGATCTTATCAGGG
>Ga0247610_10002798_pt1 | contig 19755 bp, 9 predicted proteins | sample 174DNAGHGhighgp2_FD_193483 | JGI IMG/M metagenome (GOLD analysis project Ga0247610, IMG submission 193483) | Sheep rumen microbial communities from Palmerston North, Manawatu-Wanganui, New Zealand - 1742 DNA GHGhigh gp2 | ecosystem: Host-associated > Mammals > Digestive system > Stomach > Rumen ...
GCCATCACACTCGACGGGTTCGGATAAAGGTAGTCATAACAGAAAGAGTTGTAAAGACGATTCAAACCATTCCACCAGGCATCGGTCTCTTCATTCTTGGCTTGGTTCAACTTGTCAAAAAACGAGAAATCCATCACCGTCTTGAGATAGGAGTTCTTCTCAGCCAACTTGGAGTCGCGCTGCCAAGCTGCTGTATAAGCGGGCTCCGTAACCCAGGTCTCACCAACAGTGTTGAAATTGGGATATTCCGCATCGAGCTCCTTCATCCACTGAGCCATCGCATCGGCATAGGCATAGGGATAGGTGTCCATACGGATACCGTCAATACCAACGGTCTCTATCCACCAGATACTGTTCTGAATCAGATAACGCATCAAATGGGGGTTATGCTGGTTGAGGTCTGGCATAGAGGGCACAAACCAACCTTCGGTGGTCTCCTTCAAATCAACCTTTGAGGCATAGGGATCAAGCACAGGCGTGAGCTTATAGGATGTCTGCAAATAGGCTGACTTGGCTGGCTCGGTACCATCGGCATTGGACGTGAAACCTGTCATCGGGTCGCGACCGCTCTTCTCCTCAGAAAGCCACTCGGGCACATTGAGCCAGTCCTTCGACGGCATGTCGTGCGTCCAAGGGTGCTCAAAACCGCTATGGTTGAAAATCATATCCATCACAATCTTCAAACCCTTGGCATGGGCTTCATCACAAAGACGCTTGTAATCGGCATTGGTGCCAAAACGGGGGTCTACCTTATAATAATCGGTGGTGGCATAGCCATGATAAGTAGAGAAACCGTTCTCCTGGTCAGGCGAGTCATTCTCCAACACCGGTGTGAACCACAAGGCAGTCACGCCCAGTTCCTTGAAATAGTCCAGGTGTTCACGGATACCATTCAGATCACCGCCATGACGCAACGAGGGCTTCGTACGGTCTTCCTTGTAGGCGCGCATTCCCTTCACCTGCGGGTTATGACCGACACCCTGGGCAAAACGGTCGGGCATGAGCATATACAACACGTCGGCATTGGTGAAACCCATCCGCTTATCACCGCTCATCTCACGGGCCTTCAGTTGATACTGCACCTTCGTCTTGCCGAAGTTCAGCGTCATCGTACCGGGCTGGGCATCCTTCACGTTCAGATAGATCAGCAGATAGTTCGGTGAGTCAAGGCGCACCAGACTATCGATGGTCACACCGGGATAGTCGGTGGTCACACCGGCCACATCACGGATACCCGGGCCGTACACCATCAGCTGCACCGAGGGGTTCTTCAGACCCACATACCAGTCGGTGGGGTCAATACGATTAATCACTGGTTTCTTTGCTGCACTCATTGTCATTACATTTGCCATCATCAGGGCAATCATTAATAGTCTGTACATAGTTTTATTGTTTTTTTACTGTATTCTGGTGCAAAGATAAGGAAAATCCTTCATATACCCGTCCTTTTCCCCATTTTTTTGAACGAATTCGACAAGTTTTAAACAAATTGACGAAACTTGGCAAGTATTTCAAATAAAAGATGTATATTTGCACCAATTTATTAAAATTACAACCAACGTATGAGAAAAACTATCATGACTTTGGCGCTGGCAGCGGTATGCTGCTTCGGCGCTCAGGCACAGGAGAAACTCTTCAACAGTGCCAGTGTTCAATCCCCCGTCGTCAATGCTGACGGCACAGTGACCTTCAACCTGTTCGCCCCCAAGGCCGTCAAGGTCGAGGTAACCGGTGACTTCCTGCCCACACAGTCCATCGAGATCGAGGGCTACGGCAAGTACGATGCCCCAGGTGTGGCCGCCCTGAAGGAAGGCAAAAATGGTGTGTGGAGCTACACCACCGACAAGCTCGCCCCTGAGATGTACAGCTATACCTTCAACATCGACGGGATGACCGGTGTGAAAGACCCCGCCAACATCTATGTGAACCGCGATATCGTCTCCTTCACCAATATCTTCATCGTCAGCAACGAGAAGGGTGACAAGGGTGATCTGTATAAGGTGAACGAGGTGCCTCACGGTAACCTGAGCAAGGTCTGGTACAACAGTCCCACGCTAAAGATGCAGCGTCGGATGACCGTCTACACCCCCGCAGGTTATAACAAGGGTGGTAAGTATCCCGTGCTGTATCTGTTGCATGGTGCCGGTGGCGACGAGAACGCCTGGAGTGAACTCGGCCGTGCCGCACAGATCCTCGACAACCTCATTGCTACCGGTAAGGCCAAGCCCATGATCGTGGTGATGCCTAATGGCAACCCCAACTGTCAGGCAGCCCCCGGTGAGTGGTCGTGGGGTATGTACACCCCGGGCTTCCGCGATGCAGGAACGGGTCCTACGACACCTGCCGTAGCCTCTATCCCCGAAAGTTTCATGGATATCGTGAACTATATCGACAACAACTACCGAACCATTAAAAATCGTGCCGGACGTGCCGTCTGTGGTCTCTCCATGGGTGGAGGACACACCTTCCACGTCAGTCTGCTCTATCCCACGACGTTCGACTACTACGGTCTCTTCTCTGCCGGTCTGCACCTGAACAGCGGCACCATCCAAGGACAGTCGTTTGCCGATCAGATCAAGAACTCACCCGATTTCGCCCAGCAGAGTGCCAAGCTCTTTGGCAGCAAGCCAAAGCTGTATTGGATGGGTATGGGTAAGACCGACTTCCTCTATCAGAGCACCGTCGACCTGCGTAACTACTGGGATTCCAAGGGTTACAAGTATGAGTATGTCGAGACCGACGGCGGTCACATCTGGCGTAACTGGCGCATCTACCTGACGATGTTCGCCCAGAAGATCTTCAAATAAAGAGTTATCCCCCGCCGGCGGCGAGGGATCAGCTCCTAGTCATGTAAGATCAGCGCAGTCTGCGCATCCACGATGGCCTTGGACCCCTTGAGGGTGTCAAGGCCATTCTCATTGATCACCCCGTCGCAGCAGACTACGGTATAGTTGCCTTCGGGGATGTCTACTTCCATATCGGTCTTACCGGCATTGAGGATCACAATAATGTTCCGCCAGTCGTCACGTCCGGCATAGTTCTTCAGACGGTAAGCCACCACCTGCTCGGGGGTCTTCAGGAACTCCAGATGCTTCCGCACCAAATCAGCAGAGCCCAACCGGAAGGCGGGGTGATGCTGGCGCAAGGCGATGAGGTTCTTGTAATACGCGAAGACCTGCGGATACTTCGTCTTATTCGTCCAGTCCAGATGGTTGATGCTGTCGGGCGACTCGAAGCTGTTGTGCACCCCCTGTTTGGTGCGCAGCAGTTCCTCACCGCTGAGCATAAAGGGCACGCCCTGTGAGGTGAATACCGCCGTCTGGGCCAGGAGGTCAAGACGGATCAGTTCTTCCTCGCCGATGCCCGGAATACTGGCCTTCAGACGGTCGACGAGACACATATCATCGTGACAGGAGACGTACGACATCATCTGCGTGGGTTCCACAGCCCAGGGCTCCTTGGAGTAGTTCACCTTCGTCATGTCCACCTGCGGATGGGCGATGGCGCCGGCAATCCCAAACTTCAGCGACTCTTTTAAAGACAAGAGTTCTTTTTTTGACGACAACTCTGACAACTTGGACCGCTCGACCTCTGGTCGCTCGCAAGGCGAGAACTCCTTTTCAGATGACGGACTGTCATCTGTTGACTCGGCAGAAAAAGTTGTCTGAGTTGTCTGAGTTGTCGTTAAACCAAGCCAACCAGTTTTAGTATCATCTGAGAAAGGCCCGCGCAGGGCATCGCGGATCTCGTCGCTGAAGGCGGCGATACCCGGCATCTGCGGGATGTTGGCCTTCATACCCAACTCCTCGTTGGGCAGCGCACAGGCACCTGCACTCCAGCCCTCACCATAGATAAAGATCGTGGGGTCGATCTCGTCGACGGCCTTGCGGATAAGGTTCATCGTCTCGATATCATGACAACCCATCAGGTCGAAACGGAGTCCGTCGATATGGTACTCGTTGATCCAGTACTTCACGCTCTCTATCATGAACTTCCGCATCATCGGCCGCTCCGAGGCAGTCTCATTGCCACAGCCGCTCCCGTTGCTGCCTACCCTATAATAGTAGTCCGGATACGTCCGCTGGAAGTTGCTGTGCTCGATGTCGTAGGTATGATTATACACCACGTCGAGGATCACACGGATGCCCGCATCGTGGAGGGTCTTCACCATCGTCTTGAACTCGCGGATACGCACCTCCGGCTGATAGGGGTCCGTCGAGTAGCCACCCTCGGGCACGTTGTAGTTCACGGGGTCGTAACCCCAGTTATACTTGTTGTCACTGAGTCGGGTCTCGTCCACAGAACCGTAGTCGTAGCTCGGCAGGATATGGACGGCATTCACGCCCAGGGTCTTCAGGTGGTCGATGGCCCAGGGTTCGGTGAGCGCCAGGAACTTACCCGGATACTTCGCCCCCTCTCGGGCAATAGAAAAATCACGGTGGTGCATCTCATAGACCACCAGGTCGGCAGGACTCTTCGTCACCGGACGGCGGTCACCCACCCACCCCACGGGATCGGTCTTCTTCAGGTCGATGATGGCGCCACGCCTGCCATTCACGCCTACGGCCTTGGCAAACACACCGGGACACTCGCCCTTGCCGATATCGAAGGTATAGAACTTCCCCATCAGGTCGCCCTTCACCGTGACGCTCCAGAGGTCATCGCCGACCTTCGTCAGGTTAAGCGTCTTCCGGGCCTTGCCCTCCAGTCCTTTCTGATAGAGGCGCAGACGTACCTTTTTGGCATCGCCGGGGGCAAAGAGCTTAAACGTTGTCGACTCCGGGGTGTAGCTTACCTCATCGAAGGAAAAGTCCTGGGCTTGTGTGGTCACTGTCGTCATCATCAAGAGTAATGCCATGAAGTATTTTCTCATCATTTTCCGGGTTTTTAATCATTTTACGGTGCAAAAATACAAAAAAAAACACAGATTGCACAGATTATCGCAGATTTTTTGTATCTTTGCGCTGTGCAAACGATGTAACAAGACGATGAGAATACTGCTAACGGCCATTCTGATTCTACTTTCAACGGCTTTCCGTGCCCAAAGTACGGACTTGGAATCACGTCTGCGACTCATCGACGAAGCTATTGCAGAATCCCCCCGTTTTGTGGCCCAGCGCGAAGCCAAGATCACTGCCGCACGACATGCCTTCGAGCAAGCTAACGGAAAACAGAAATATGAAGAGGGCTATCGGCTCTTTGAACTCTACCGGCCTTTTGTGAGCGATTCAGCCATCTATTTCCTGCGGCAGTGCATCCAGTTGGCAGAACAGCAGGGTGACCACGCCGCTTCCGTACACTGTCGTTCACAACTGGCCATCCGTTGTTCTAACATCGGCCTCTACGATGAGGCGTTGAACATCCTCGACTCCATACAAACAGGTAACGGGCTCGACAAGACGGTATTAGGGACCTATTACGAAGCCTATAACAATGTGTATGGAGAACTGAGCTATTACACCCGTCTCGATGACATCCGCAAGACCTATCAGGAAAAGGAGCAATATTACAAGCAACTGATGTTCGAATATCTGCCACCCACCAGCGAATCATGCTTCCTCCGTCGTGAACAGGCCGCACAGGGTGAGGGTAACCTGAAAGAGGCGATGGCCATCAATGACGAATGGATGAAAACGGTCGAGCCAGGCAGTCACCCCTACGCCCTCGTAGCCCTCTACCGCTATATTGAATACAAACTGCAGCGCGATACCACCCAGATGATGTACTGGCTTACGGAGTCGGTGCTGGCCGATATCCGCAATGCAGCTATGGATCAGGGCTCGATGTGGGAACTCGCCAACGAACTGATGCTGAGTGGTGATGTAGAACGGGCCTCACACTACATCAGCTATACCAGCGACTGTGCCAATCGCTACGGCTCGCGACAGCGCAACTGGCAGATTGCCCCGTTGCTGACACACATCGCCAATGAATACAAGTCGCAGAGTGAACGCATCACCTCACATCTCTGGGGAACACTCGCCGTCATCAGTATTCTGGCCTTGCTGCTCCTCGTGGCCCTCTTCCTTGTCCACCGCCGCAACTCGCAGCTGCATGCGGCCCGTAACGACCTGAAGACCTCAAACGACGAGCTGGCCTCAGCCAACATTCTGCTCGCCACACAAAAGGACGAGCTTGCCGCACTTAATGGTCAATTGTCAATGGTCAATGGTCAATTAACCGAAAGCAACCGTGTCAAGGAAGAGTACATCGGCCGTTTCATGAGTCTTTGTTCGCAGTATATCGACAAGCTCGACAACTATCGTAAGATGGTGAACAAAAAGATGAAGAACAAGGAACTCGACGAGTTGTTTCAGATTTCCAAGTCCACAGAGTTGAAAGAGAAGGAACTTGAAGAACTCTACGAGAACTTCGACACCGTCTTCCTGCATCTTTTCCCCGATTTCATCGATGATTTCAATGCCTTACTGCAGCCCGAGATGCGTATCCGACCAAAAGAAGAAAACCGTCTGACTACCGATATCCGTATCTTTGCCCTGATCCGTCTGGGCTTCGAGGACTCGTCGAAAATTGCAGAGTTCCTGCATTATTCCGTGAATACCATCTACAACTACCGTGCCCGCATCAAAAACGGAGCCTTAGGTAACCGCGAACAGTTCGAACAACGGGTAAAAAGCCTTTAATTGTAAAAATTACACCTCTATATACCGTCCACTCTTTTTGTGAGACGCCTAAAACGTAAATCACTAACTGCGAAAGAGATACGATTTCAAGGATCGTAAAATCATCCACTTTTTCCGTCTCTCGTCAAGAGACATATTCTTTTTTTTCATAATTTTGCACCGTCGAAACTTAAACCGACAATCACCAAACTTAAATAATAACAATTAACTCAACAAGTATGAAGAAAAACAGGTATCTATGGTTATTCTTGGCACTGATAGTGTCAATGGTAACACGAGCCCAAGGCATCTTGGGAACTGTGACAGACGATCTCGGGGAGCCCGTCATCGGAGCTTCCGTCGTCGAGAAAGGTAATCCTCAGAACGGTACGATCACTGACTTCGATGGTAAGTTCACCATCAAGGTAAGCGAGGGTACACCTATTATTATCAGTTACATCGGCTATCTCACCCAAGAGGTGAAGGCCAGTAACAACATGAAAGTGGCGATGAAGGAAGACACCCAGACTTTACAGGATGTCGTCGTCATCGGTTACGGTGTGCAGAAGAAGAGCGTCGTGACAGCCTCCATCGCGAAGGTCTCGGCTGACGACCTCGACGGTAAAACCCGTCTGCGTGCCGAGGATGCCCTGAAAGGTATGGCCGCCGGTATCAACGTAACTTCCGCTTCAGGACAGCCGGGTGCCAAGTCGATGATCCGCATCCGTGGTATCGGCACCATCAACAGCTCCGAACCCCTTTACATCATCGACGGCATGCCCACCGACCAGAACGGTATGGAGAGTGTGAATCCCAGCGACATCGAGAGTATCGAAGTCCTGAAGGATGCGGCCTCAGGTGCCATCTACGGTGCCCGTGCCGCCAACGGTGTGATCCTGGTGACCACCAAGAAAGGTAAGGTCGGCAAAGCTCAGATCAACTACAACTTTTCACAAGGCTGGCAGAGTGCTTGGAAGAAGCGCGACGTCACCGGTGCCACCGACTATGCCATCTTGCAGAACGAGCGTCGTGTGCAGAACGGTATGGCTCCCCTCTATCAGGATCCTTACAACCTCACGGATGTCAATGGTGAAAAGATCACGGGCTTCGGCACCAACTGGCAGGACCTGCTCTTCAACGACAATGCCCCCATCCAGCAGCACGACGTAAGCATCAGCGGTGCCTCGGAGAAGGTGAACTACTACCTCTCACTGGGCTATTTTACCCAAGACGGTATCGTGGGCGGTAACTACGGCCAGTCGAACTACGACCGTCTGACCATCCGTTCGAACAACCAGTTCAACCTGTTCGATGAATCCAAGGAACGTAACTTCCTGAACAAGCTCGACCTGGGTGCGAACATTTCCTATATGCGCGTGCATAACACAGGCGTCGAGTCGAACTCCACCTGGGGCTCTCCCCTCGGTTCAGCCCTCTATCTCGCTCCTACCCTGCCCGTCACACTGACACAGTTAGGCTACGAAGCAAACGGTGATCCCCGCTACGGTCAGGCTATGATCGACCGCTACAGCGCATACGACCTCTATTACGATGCCAACGGTAATCCCTATACGATTCCCGGTTATGTAGGCAGCTATCAGGAGCAGAACAACCCCATCGCCATGATGCAGGGCAACCCCAACAGGAACTGGAGTCATAAGTTCATGCCCAAGTTCTCCATCGACCTGCAGTTGTTCGATGAACTGAAATACCACTTCACCTACAGTGCTGAACTATCCTTCTGGGGCTACGAAGGCGCTACCCTGCAGAAGTACTACTTCTCTGGCAACAGCAACAGCGATCATACCCAGGCTACGGCCTATAAAGGCAACAACAGCACCTGGCAGATTGAAAACACCCTGACCTACGACAAGACCTTCGGCAAGCACACCATCGGCGTGGTGCTTGGTCAGAGTGCCCTGAAGACCAAAGGTGACGAACTCGGAGGTTCACACTGGAACCTGGTAAATCCCGATAAGCCCAGCATCAACTACACCACTGGTGGCGATCTGGAACTCTCTACCGATGCCGACGGCAAAGTGACGGGTGCCAAGAGTCTCATCGGTGTCTGGGGCGGTCCCTATACCCAGCATCGTCTGGCATCACTCTTTGCCCGTCTCAGCTACAACTACGACGAGAAATACATGGTGCAGGCCACCATCCGTCGTGACGGTTCCAGCCGCTTCGGTTCGAACAATAAATATGGTACGTTCCCCTCATTCTCAGTAGGTTGGAACATCATGAACGAAGACTTCATGAAGAACACCCGCGACTGGCTCACCAACCTGAAGCTGCGCGCCAGCTGGGGTAAGAACGGTAATGACAACATCGGTGACTTCGCCTATACCACAATGACAGCCACCGGTGGCAGCAGTAACTACTACTTTGGACAGACCGCCTCCATGACCTACGGTTCAAAGGCCAACCGTCTGGCCAACGAAGACCTGAAATGGGAGGAGAGCGAACAGACCAACATCGGTCTCGACTTCGGTTTCTGGAACAACCAGCTGACCTTCACCGTCGACTACTTCCTGAAGAAGACCAACGGTATGATCATCGACATGCCCATTCCCAGCTACGTGGGTGAGCAGCGTCCGTTAGCCAACGTCGGCGACATGGAGAACAGCGGTTGGGAGTTCGAATTAGGTTACAAGTGGAACATCAGCGATGCCCGCTTCGCCGTGAAGGCCAATGCCTCCTATCTGAAGAACAAGCTGAAGAACCTCGGTAACGACACCGGTTTCCTGAACTACGGCATCAGTCAGTTTGCCGACGGCGGTACCCGTGCCGAGAACGGACAGCCCTTCCCCTTCTTCTACGGTTACAAGACCGACGGTATCCTACAGAATCAGGCTGAGGCAGATGCCTACAATGCTCAATACGGTGGCAACTCGAAGCCCGGTGACTTCCGCTTCGTAGATACCAATGGCGACAACAAGATCACATCCGACGACCGTACCAACATCGGTAACGGCATTCCCGACTGGAGCTTCGGTCTGAACTTCGATGCCGACTGGAAAGGCTTTGATCTGGGCGTATTCTTCCAGGGTGTCAGCGACGTGGATGTGTTCGACGCCACCTACCGTCAGGATATCGCCTCAGGTAACTATCCCACCTGGGTGCTCCAGCGTTGGACCGGTGAAGGCACCTCGAATACCGTGCCTACCCTTGGCGACTCCAAGAACTGGGTCTGCAGCGACATGTATGTCCGCGACGGCAGCTACCTGCGTCTGAAAAACCTCACCTTAGGTTACACCCTACCCCGTAGTCTGACCAGTAAGGTCGGTATCAGCCGCCTGCGCATCTACGGTCGTGCAGAGAACATCATCACATGGACCAAGTACTGGGGCTTCGACCCGGAAATCGGTGCCGGATGGGACAATGATTCCCAGAAGCACAACACTCAGTTTACGGGCGTTGACTACGGTGTCTATCCTCAGGCCCGCACCTTCACCATCGGATTCAACATCTCATTATAATTGAACATTGACAATTGAAAATTGATAATTATGAAGACAAAGATATATAAGCAATTATCCGCTGTTCTCGTAGGTTGTGGCTTAGCCGCAACACTCACCTCCTGCAGCGACGACTTCCTTGAGGTGACGAAGCCCGACGGCGAGCCCCTGGAGGAATATTACACCACCGAGGAAACCCTCAACGAGGCCCTCACTTCTGCCTATGCTCCCCTGCACTGGCCCGACTGGGACAATCAGGCTTATAACGACCTCACCGTCGATGGCGAGATTATGGGTGACGACTTCTGGGTAGGCGGTTCTGACAACACCGACAACCAGCACTGGCACCGTCTGTTCAACTTCGCTGCCGACGGCAACAACACCCTCGGCACCCTCTGGGGCGACTTCTACAGCGGTATCAAGCGTTGCAACGACGCCATCAAATATGCAGGCTGGGAAGGCAAGGCCAGCGCCAGCTTCCGTAAGTCTATGGAGATGCAGGCCCGTCTGCTTCGCGTGTACTATTATAATATCCTGTGGCACTACTACGGCAACGTGCCCTTCTATCTGGAGAACCTCTCACTGCCCTACACCGCTCCGCAACTCACTGCCGACGAGATCTACAACAAACTGTTGCCCGAGCTCGAGGAGATTATCGCCTCCAATGTGCTGCCCATGCGCTGGGCCGCTGCTGAGAGTGGCCATGTGAGCCAGGCCTTCGCCTATATGCTCTATGCCGAAATGGTGATGTACCAGAACGACAGTGCCCGTTATCCGCAGGCTCTCTCCTATATGAAGCAGATCATCAGCGACTCCAACTATTCACTCAATCCCAGCTTCAGCGACCTGTGGCAGGAGAGCGGTGAGTGGTGTGCAGAGAGCATCTTCGAAATCAACTACAACGACGACCAGGCCCAGCGCGACTGGGGTACTGCTGCCCTGAATGCTGGCGGCACCGTATTCCCCACACTTTGCTCCCCCAACGGTTGGGGTGGCGGCGAAGGCTGGGACGGCGGTAACGACGGTTGGGGTTTCCTGCCCATGCGCTTAGAGGCCTATAACATGTATGCCGAGAACGATCTGCGCCGTGATGTCACCTGCTGGGATGTACGTGGCTACAGCTATACCGAGCGTTATCAGGACACCCATATCTGGCACGGTAAATATCGTCCGCAGTCAGACAACAACAAGGACTGTCCCACCTCGAAGAACCTGAACTACAATAACAACAAGCGTATCTACCGCTATGCCGAGACCCTGCTCAATGCCGCTGAGCTGCTGCTCCAGACGGGTGGCAGTGCCGCTGAGGCAACAGGTTATGTGAACGAGGTCCGTGCCCGTGCCGGACTAGCAGCCCTGGGCAACGTCACCATCGATGACATCTTCACCGAACGTCACCTGGAGTTCTGTGGCGAGGGTAAGCGCTATTTCGACCTCGTACGTGCTGAAGGTATTGCCGGAGCCACACAGAAGGCCTCGACCGTACTCGTGCCCGACAGCTACGGCTATCGTACCAACAGCTGGACACCCAGCAAGAAGCATATCCCTCTGGCTCAGTCTGAGCTCGACGCTGACCCCACACTGAAGCAGAACAACTATTAAAATGAAAATTGATAATTGAAAATTGATAATTATGAATACCAAGATATATAAGCAATTATCCGCTGTTCTGGTAGGTTGCGGTTTTGCCGCAACTCTCGCCTCCTGCTCTGCAGACGAATTCAGCGGTGCTGACGCCAACGGACTGCCTACCGTCAGCGGCATTGACTTCCAGATGAGCGTCGACCAGGAAACCAACCAGATGTTGGCCACCTATACCCCAGCCGCTGGCACCTATCCCGTCTGGATTCTCGACGGCACATCCTATTCAAGCCTCAACGAGGTTGGCTATAAGAACACCGAGAAGGGCACCCACACCGTCGAGCTGCGCATCGGCAACCGCAACGGCATCAGTCAGGCCGGTGTGAAGAAGGAATACACCTTCAACGAGACCAAGGTGGACTGGAGCCCCGAGTTCCGTCGCATCACTGGCAAGGAGTGGCGCATAGCCAACAAGGAAGCCGCACATCTGGGCTGTGGACCGGGCGGCACTACAGGCACAGAGTGGTGGAGTGCTGCACCCGACGACAAGAAGGGCACTGGCCTCTACGACGACCGCATCACCTTCACCGCCGACAATCAGAAGGGCGGCACCTACACCTACAACCCCGGCCCCGACGGCATGACCTATATTAACAAGGGTACCACGCTGTGGCTCACCGGTCAGGACCCCGACTTCGACTATGCCCTTGGCGAGCAGACGGCAGCCTGGTACTTCGAGAAAGATGACGACGGCACCAACTACATCGTGCTGGCCGACAATACGGCATGGCCCTACATCTCGACCGACGACCAGTATCAGCACCCCCGCTTCAAGGTGGAGACGCTGACCAACAAAAAGCTGGAACTCGTCTACAATGCTCCCGACGGCTCCATTGCCTGGCACTTTATCTTCACCAGCGAGGAGGGCGAGAAGGAGTTTGCAGGCTTCGATGCCAACAGCGACTTCAATATGTGGAAGAATGTGGAGTACAATATGTTCTTCTACTATGCCCCCGGCTGGAATCAGATTGCCAACCCGGAGTTCGTGGCCAACGGCAATGACTATACCGTGACGCTGACCGAAGCCACCACCGACCAGTGGCAGGCTCAGATGGCCTTCAAAACCACGAACATCTCGACGTCGGCTGCCAACAACTACGATTTCTCCTGCATCATCAACAGCAGCAACGACCTGAACGGCGTCACCGTGAAACTGGTAATGGACGGCGACGACAACGTGTTCTACTTCACAGACCGCATCGACCTGAAGGCCGGCGAGGACTACATCTTCTGGAAGAGCGACATGCCGGGCATCGACATGGAGCGCGTCAACCTGTTCTTCGACTTCGGAGGATGTCAGGCCGGCACCGTGGTCAACATCAGCAATATCGTGCTGAAAGATCATGCCAACGATGACGGCACTGTGTTGCCTAACAACGATACACCCGATAATCCCGACCAGCCTAAGATGGATTGGGACTACGAAAGCGGTGCTAACCTGTGGAAGGCGGTGGACGATGGAACGCTGTTCGATGCCTTCGGCTACTGGTTCGCTGATAACAGCTGGACACAGATACCTAACTCAGAGTGCGTCCACAACGGCGACACCTACGAGATCACCCTTCCCGAGGGTATGGGCGGCTCACAGTGGCAGGGTCAGTTCCACATTGACACCAAGCTCACAGCACTTGCCTCGAAGGCTTACAACTTCTACTTCGTGATGGAGGCTGACCAAGATTGTCCGCAGGTGACCATCAAGCTGACTGACTCTGGCGACACCAACTTCTTCTGCGAAGGACGCCACGATGTGAAGGCTGATGAGCCGTTCATCTTCAAACTGACGGGAGCAACCCTGAAAGAAGGCAAGGATGCCGAGGCTATCCGTCTGTTCTTCGACTTCGGCGGCTCACCTGCCGGCACTAATATCAAAATCAGCAAGATTTACTTCGAGGAAGCTGTCAGTTTGAACTACGACGATGCCGACAACCTGTGGAAGGCCGTTGACGACGGTACAATGTTCGATGCCTTCGGCTATTGGTTCGCTGACAACGGCTGGACGCAGATTGCCAACTCGGAGTGCGTCCACAGCGGCGACACCTACGAGATTACTCTTCCCGAGGGTATGGGCGGCTCGCAATGGCAGGGTCAGTTCCATATCGACACCAAGCTGACGGCAAGCGGCTCAAAGGCCTACAACTTCCAGCTGGTCATCGAGGCCGACAACGACTGCCCGGGCGTGACCATCAAACTCACCGACGCAGGCGATACCAACTTCTTCTGCGAGGGCCGTCACGACATCACTGCCGATGAGCCGTTCGTATACACCCTGAAGAAGGCCACACTGAAAGAAGGCACCGATGCATCTGCCATCCGTCTGTTCTTCGACTTCGGCGGCTCTCCTGCAGGTACAAAGGTTAAGATCAGTAAGATTGTCTTTAAAGAAGCACAATAAATGAAACGATTCATGCTTAATACATTTTTGCTCTCTCTCGCCGTAGCCTTTACGGGCTGCGGTGGAAGCAGCGACGACCCGCAGCCCGCAGCAGTCAGCATCACCGTTTCGCAGGAGAGCATCACAGCACCTGCCGATGGCGGTACCTACACCATCAACGTTACCACGACGGGTAAGGAGTGGGGCGCCTACAGCGACCAGGACTTCATCACCGTCGATACGAAGAATGCCGTATCACAGTCGGGTACGCTGACCGTCACTATTCCCGCTAATCCCACGACCAGTGTCCGTACAGGTACTGTCACCGTCATGTCAGGTACAGCCCGTAAGACCGTCAGCGTCTCACAGGAGGCTGCCGCCAAGTCAGCCTACAATGCGCCCGAGGGTTACAGCCTCGTCTGGCAGGATGAGTTCGACAAAGGCACCGAGCTGAATGGCGACGACTGGACGCACGAAGTGAAGAATAGCGGTTGGGTGAACCACGAGTTGCAGAACTACGTGAACCACAAGACCCCCGAGGGCAACCTCGTCACCGAGGTGAAGGGCGGCAAACTCCGCATCACCGCCCTGAAGGAGAACGGTAAGGTCTACTCCGGCCGTGTCTATGCCAAGGTGAAAGAGGGTTGGAAGTATGGTTATATCGAAGCCAGCATCAAGTTGCCGAAGGGCAAGGGCACCTGGCCCGCCTTCTGGATGATGCCCGTGAACTTCCGTTCCTGGCCGGCAGACGGTGAGATCGACATCATGGAAGAGGTAGGCTACCATCCCAACTACGTCAGTTCCAGTCTCCACGCCAACGCCCACGTCCACTCTAACGGTACGCAGGTGACCCACGAGATGCTCTGTCAGGGTGCTGAGGACGAGTTCCATACCTATGCCATCCTCTGGACGGCCAACAATATCACCACCTATGTCGACGGTAAGGTTCAGCTCTCCTATGACAATAAGGGTAAAGGTCGCGACGACTGGCCCTACGAGGATCCCTTCTACGTCATCTTCAACCTCGCCTGGGGTGGTGACTGGGGCGGTGCCCAGGGTGTCGACGAGAGTGCCCTCCCCTGTACGATGGAAGTAGATTATATCCGCGTATTCCAAAAAAAGTAAGACATGAAACATCTGATATTAACAACTGTAGTGGGCTTAGTGAGCCTGAGTCCACTACATGCGCAAATCATACCCGTTTACCTCGACGAGAGCAAACCTGTGGAGCAGCGCATCGACGATGCCCTCAGCCGTATGACGCTCGATGAGAAGATTGCCGTGATCCACGCCCAGTCGAAGTTCTCGAGTCCTGGCGTGAAGCGCCTCGGCTTCCCGGACCTGTGGACGGATGACGGCCCTCACGGTGTACGTCCTGACGTACTCTGGGACGAGTGGGTGCAGGCCGGACAGACCAACGACTCGTGCGTGGCCTTCCCTGCCCTCACTTGTCTGGCCGCCACCTGGAACCCTGATATGGCACGCCTCTATGGCGAGAGTCTCGGTGAGGAAGCCCTCTACCGCAAGAAGAGCGTCATCCTCGGTCCTGGTGTGAACATCTACCGCACTCCGCTTGGTGGACGTAACTTCGAGTATATGGGTGAAGACCCCTACCTCGCCTCACGCATGGTGGTACCCTACGTGCAGGGATTGCAGTCGAAAGGTGTGGCTTCGTGTGTCAAGCATTACTGTCTGAACAACGACGAGGAGTATCGTCATCAGGTGAATGTCAAGGTCAGCGACCGTGCCCTGCATGAGATCTACCTGCCCGCCTTCAAGGCTGCCGTAACAGAAGGTAAGGCCTGGGCCATCATGGGAGCATATAACCTATATCAGAACCAACACAATTGTCATAATAACATCCTCCTGAACCAGATTCTGAAGCGCGACTGGGCCTTCGACGGTGTGGTCGTCAGCGACTGGGGCGGCTGTCACGATACCGACGAAGCCGTGAAAAACGGACTCGACCTCGAGTTCGGCACCTGGACCGACGGTCTGACGATGGGCAAGACCAATGCCTACGACAGCTATCACATGGCCGAAGCCTACAAAAAGGCTATTCTTCAGGGAAAGTACACCACGAAGGAGCTCGACGAAAAGGTGCGCCGTGTGCTGCGCCTGTTCTACCGCACGACGATGCAGCGGGAGAAACCCTTCGGATTCCTCTGCAGCGAGAGTCATTATGAGGCTGCACTGAAGATAGCACAGGAAGGCATCGTGTTGCTGAAGAATGAAGGAGCTATCCCGTTGTTGCCGATTGATCTGGCAAAGACAAAGCGCATACTCGTGGTGGGTGAGAATGCCATTAAGATGATGACCGTCGGTGGTGGCTCGTCCTCCCTTAAGGTCCAGAAGGAGATCCTCCCCCTCGATGCCCTCAATGCTCAATGTTCCGCTCGGCCGAAGGACGCTTGCTACCAACGGGACGCAAGAATGTTCAATGTTCAATGTGATTACGCCCGCGGCTATGTCGGTGATACGATTCAAAGCTTCGACGGCGTGTCGGTAGGCAGGTCGCTTTATGAGACACGCCCGCAAGCCAAACTCACTGCCGAGGCGGTGGAGAAAGCCCGTGAGGCCGATGTGGTGATTTTCTTCGGCGGACTCAACAAGGCCGCCTATCAGGACAGTGAAGGTCATGACCGCCAGAGCTACGACCTGCCCTACGCACAGAATGAGGTCATCGAGGCCATCCTGAAGGTTAATCCGCGACTGGTCTATGTGAATATCTCCGGTAACGGTGCTGCCATGCCCTGGCTCGCAAAGGTTCCCGCCGTCGTACAGGCCTGGTTTATCGGTTCTGAGGCCGGTGAGGCCATCGCCAGCGTACTCTTCGGCGATGTCAATCCCTCGGGTAAGTTGCCTTTCACCTGGTATGCCTCACTCGACCAGTGCGGTGCCCATGCCACAGGCAGCTATCCCGGCACGTGGCGAGCTGACAGACAGATCATCGATGAGGAATACAAAGAAGGGATCTATGTCGGCTATCGCTGGACCGACCGTCTGAAAAAGGAACGTCCGCTGTTCGCCTTCGGACATGGTCTGAGCTATACCACCTTCAAGTTGGACAAGCCCGTGGCCGACAAAAAGCAAATGACAGCCGACGAGGAGATCTCCTTCACGGTGAACGTCACCAATACGGGCAGTCGTCCCGGTTCAGAGACCGTACAACTCTACATCAGCGACAAGAAAGCGAGTGTAGACCGTCCTGTGAAGGAATTGAAAGCCTTCCGGAAAGTGTTCCTTAATCCTGGTGAAAGTCGCGCGGTGACGATGACTATCGGTCGCGACGCCCTGAGCTTCTACGATGAGACGAAGGGGCAGTGGACTGCCGAACCCGGACTGTTCGAGGCACTTGTCGGAACGGCATCTGATCAGTTATCAGGCAAATGTACCTTTGAGCTGAAATGATTTTTTAATTGATCCACATATAATAAGTAATGGTTAGATTGTAAAAAGATTGATTTAGGATTTCATGTGAAGGTCTGGGAGGCTGTGAAGCTTCCCAGACTTCTGCGTTATTATAATCTGATGCCGATAGACGTGTTGATGAACCAGTCGTTCAGGTAGCCTGTGGTGCTGTTATGATGATAGCGGATATTATTGAACTGTCCGTTGACATTGAAGAAATACCGGCCAAAGTTGTAGGTCAGCGACACACGGCCATCGAAGCCTATACTGACGCCGCTGTTGAAGGTCTTGTCGCCCATGGGAGTGATATGCAAGTTATCGTAGAGCCACTCGTCCCACTCCTCGTTGGTCGTCGTGGGGTCCCAGAAGTAGGGGTCTTCCATCAGCTTCTCGATGTTGGTAGCATAGGCATAAGCCTTGAGCTTGTTGACGAAGGTCAGCATAGGCATGGCCAGGACGTTGATGAGCAGTCCGCGGGCCGGAACCCAGTTGTAGGCATAGCCCACGCCCACGCTGCCCTGCCACAGCTTCACCTTACCCAGCCCCTCCATCAGATAGATGAGGTCACCGTTGTGGTCTGAGGAATAGTCGATGCGCGTGTAGTTGTACATCAGTCCGGCCATCAGCGAACCGGCCGACCGCTTCTGGATGACCCTCTGTTTGTAGGCGGCGGCGTAGGAGAACTTCTTGCTATTGAACATATAGTATCCGTCGGCGATAATGGTTTTCACGCGGATGGGGTCTATCAGCTGCACCTCTTGCCAGGTTTCCTTGTCTTTTTCGGCAATCAGGTCGCTATTCAGGTTGAAGTTCGGGTTATGGTTTTCAAACGAGTGGATACGCACGTTGATGCCGTAGGCACCACCCGTGGCACCGACAGTGATATTGCTGCCCTTGTCGCCGCCCGTGTTCATCGAGTAGCCCAGACCGAGGCCCCTGTAACCGGCCCACAGACCTATGGAGTGCGAAGGCGTGGTCTTCAGATAGGGCTTGACGCTATAATCCTGCCCGGCCATACTTCCCTCGTTGTTCATACTCACAATGGTCTGCTTGACATTGCTTCTTACGGTAATCTGCCACGGTTGTTCCGGCACATCGATATAGCGGCGGTCAACACCCTTGACCACTATGGAGTCGCGCATAGTCTTCACCTTCTTGGCGAGAGATGCCAAGCCCTCTTGTGCCACCGCCTGACTGCAGAAGCCAAGGCTAAGGACCATCATGATGTATTTTAATGTCTTCACTTGCCAATGAGTTGAGTTATAGACTATTTCGGTGCAAAGATATAAAATAAAATCGGACTGACCAAATATCAGTCCGATTTTTTAGGGAATACTTACTGGTCGGACTCGTCATCATCGCCATTCTATTGTCCTGTGAATCTTTTCTGCTATCAAGCACAAATTGTTCGTTAAAGATGAGGCGGAGGCTCGATGGCGACGAGGCACGTAGCTCGAAGCCCGCGACCCACGTACCTCGACGGCTACGACCCACGTACCTCGACACGGCATGCACTAGGGCGTACACAAGGGACATAGTAACTTTGTGCACAAGATGCCGAATCTGACCGGAATGCCGAAATATTCTGAGGATTTCTCACGCGTACTGCGCACGCATATGCGGTACGCGCGAGTAAAGTGCATTTTAATTCGGCATTTCGACTTCAGAATCTTAGACTATAGTCTTATAGACTATAGTCATTAGAGGTAGATTATAGACTGTAGATTATAGATTGTAGACTAAACGGAAACATTGTGTCGAACTAAAAAACTATCTAAAAGTTTTGTTATTTCAATTAGTTTGCTTACATTTGCATCCGAAAGGAATAAAAACGTATGAAGAAACCTTATTGGCTTGAGAAAAAAAAGCTCTATAGCATCATGTTCGAGTCGGACAGTCCGCTCGGACGTATCTTTGACATCACGCTGATTATAGCCATCTCGCTGAGCATCATCATCTCGTTCGTCGAGACAGTTCCTTCGCTGGCCCGTACCTTCAAGCTGGTGCTGGAGATACTGGAATACCTGCTCACCTTCTTCTTTACCGTCGAGTACATTGCCCGTGTCTACTGCTCGCCCCGGCCTCGCGACTACGTGCTGAGTTTCTTTGGCGTCATCGACTTGCTGTCTATCCTGCCGCCTTACCTCTCCTACTTCCTGCCCCACGCACGATACATGATTCTGTTGCGTTCGTTCCGCTTCATCCGTATCTTCCGCATTTTCAAGTTGTTCAGTTTCATCAACGAGGGCTA